>Ga0316204_10000580_pt1 | contig 129532 bp, 109 predicted proteins | sample 6monrhotite_MG_2_FD_205661 | JGI IMG/M metagenome (GOLD analysis project Ga0316204, IMG submission 205661) | Microbial mat bacterial communities from mineral coupon in-situ incubated in ocean water Damariscotta River, Maine, United States -... | ecosystem: Environmental > Aquatic > Marine >...
ATCAGTAAAATAGTAAATTATAAACACATGAAAATAGTTTAGCTCTGGGGGTGCTCTTTTCTCTTTATAAAAACAAAAGGCAGAAAAATAAAATTTTAGCTGTTTTACTTGTTTTTCAACATAGAAGATTATGGTTCAACATCAGCAGAACTAGACTCTATGGGATTAAAAACCGATTAAAAGAAAGAGCAGTATATTATGAATAAAGATCCGACACATATATTAACCATGAATGGGGGTTCATCCTCTATAAAATTTGCTTTTTATGAGGTAGGTGAAATCCCAGTTCGCCTGCTTTTTGGAAAAATTGACAGGATAGGCCTGAAGGATTCAACATTGACTTTTACTAATGAGAAGGAAGATCAGCAGGATCATTTCAAGATAGAAGCTCCTGATCATCGCTCTGCATCAAATTTTCTGATGGGTTGGCTGGAAAAGCAGGAGGAATTCTCTTCTGTCATGGCAGTGGGTCATCGTGTAGTTTTCGGAATGAAACACACCGAACCCGAACTGATTACGCAGGAATTGTTAGATGAACTCCATCGCATTACACCTTACGATCCCGATCATTTGCCTGACGAGATTGAATTAATAGAGGCTTTCAGACAGCGACATCCAAAACTTACCCAGATAGCATGTTTTGATACTGCATTTCACAGCACCATGCCACGCGTGGCTAAATTACTTCCCATTCCGTGCCGATTCGACAAAATTGGAATCCGCCGATATGGTTTTCACGGTTTATCCTATGCCTATCTGATGGAGGAACTTGCCCGTGTTGCCGGACCGGAAACAGCAAAGGGCCGCGTGATTTTGGCTCATCTGGGCAGCGGAGCAAGTATGGCTGCCGTAGAAGATGGAAAAAGCATCGACACCAGCATGGGTTTCACCCCGGCTTCAGGAATAATGATGGGAACCCGGCCCGGTGATTTGGATCCGGGCGTTGCATGGTACATGATGAAATCAGAGAATTTGACACCAAAACAGTTTAATACGATCATTAATCATGAATCGGGATTACTTGGAATTTCTGAAACCAGTTCTGACATGCAGGACCTGCTCGGCAATCAAACAAGCGATGTCCGGGCTGCTGAAGCGGTGGAGCTCTTTTGTTATACTGCGCGCAAATGGATAGGCGCCTTTGCCGCTGCTCTTGGCGGACTGGATACGATGGTGTTTGCCGGAGGTATAGGAGAAAACTCTCCGGAAGTACGCTCAAGGATTTGCAAAGGCCTGGAATTTCTTGGGATCGAACTTGAAGAAAAACGAAATAAGGCAAACTCCCCGGTAATTTCAAAAAATAAGGGAAAGGTTGTCGTCCGGGTCATTAATACTGACGAGGAATGGATGATTGCCAAAACAGTCAGTAAGATGATAAATATTTTTTAATTATAGAAAGGGAAACAATCATGTTGATCAAAGCAAGAACACTAAAAGGGTACAAATTAGACGCTAAGGATGGCGAATTAGGAAAGGTTAAAGAATTCTATTTCGACGACCAGTACTGGGCCATTCGCTATTTGGTTGCTGATACAGGAAACTGGCTCACAAGCAGACAAGTGCTGATTTCACCGTATGCGTTGATTTCTGTAAATAAGGAAGCAGAAAACATCGGCATCAATTTGAGCAAAAAACAGATCGAAGAAAGTCCGTCTTTGAATAGTGATAAACCCGTATCACGACAATTTGAGCTGGCTTACTATGGTTATTACGGATGGCCGACCTATTGGAGCGGTTCATACATGTGGGGGCCTTATCCTAATATAATGCGTAACGTTAAGGACTGGAAAGAATTAAAACAAAAAGCGAGATCCTGGGATGCCCATTTGCGCAGCACCAAAGATGTGAGTGGCCACAATATTCAGGCCAGCGATGGCGAAATAGGTTATGTAGAGGATTTTATAATTGATGATGAAACCTGGGCAATTCGTTATTTGATCATCAATACAAATAACTGGTGGTCCGGAAAGAAAATCCTGCTGTCACCACAATGGATTGACCATATTAGTTGGGATGAAATGAAAGTATTCGTCAATCTTTCCCGCGAGGCAATCAAGCAGTCTCCCGAATATAATGAGGATTCTCTGCTAACCAGAAATTATGAGACCGAATTGCATCGTCATTATAATCGCCATGGATATTGGACTGAAGAACTGGATGAAAATAAACGTGCCTGAAATTTTAAAGGAAATGGAGCAATTCAAATATTAAAAGACGAAAAAATGAAAGATAACCCATTAAAGAAAATAGAAGCCCTGGGCCAGGCAATCTGGCTCGACTATATCCGGTGTGATTTAATATCAAGTGGTAAATTAAAACAATTGATTGATGAAGACGGATTACGTGGTATCACATCGAATCCATCCATCTTTGAGAAAGCGATAGCTGAAACTCATATTTACGATGAAGACATTGTTGGGAAAGACTTTAGGGGAAAAGATCCCAAAGTAATTTATGAAACTATCAGCCAGCGTGATGTTCAGAATGCTGCCGATAAGTTCAGACCTGTATATGAAAAGACTAAAGGTAAAGATGGGTATGTTAGTCTGGAGGTCAATCCGCATCTTGCTCATAACACCAAAGGCACCGTTGAGGAAGCCCGCCGGTTATGGGCTAGTCTGAACAGGCCAAATGTTCTCATCAAAGTTCCGGCCACAATTGAGGGACTGCCTGCTATACGGCAACTTATAAGCGAAGGAATTAATGTTAATGTTACTTTACTTTTTTCCTTACCGCGGTATCGGCTGGTAACTGAAGCCTATATTGGCGGTATCACCGATCGTTTGGACCAGGGGAAACCGGTAAAGAATATTGCATCCGTTGCAAGTTTCTTTTTAAGCCGGATAGATGTGGAGATTGATCCAAAAGAAGCAGACTTTATTGCGACAACAGGGGAACAGGCACATTTTGCAACCAAGATACGCGGTCAGGTTGCCATTTCAAGTGCAAAAATTGCCTATAAAATTTATCAGGAAACTTTTGAGAATCAACAGTTTCTTAAATTAGGCGCCTCACCTCAGAGATTGTTATGGGCAAGCACAAGCCCCAAAGATCCGGATTTTAGCGATATTAAATATGTAGAAGCGCTTATCGGACCAGATACAGTCAATACTATTCCTCTCGAAACGCTTGAAGCTTATCGTGACCATGGTGATCCTGAACCCTTGTTAAAAGCCGATGTAAAACAAGCTTCCTGGGTATTATCAGAATTATCTGAGATTGGTATTGACCTTAATGAAGTCACTGCAAAACTTGAAAATGATGGAGTGAAAAAATTCATTGACGCCTTCGATAAGTTGATGGGGTCCATAACAAAAAAAACATCTGTAAAATTAAAAAAAGTGATAGAATGAAAGAAATAACAGAAATAAGAAAACCTGTTTACAGTTTCTTGCCCAAGGGTTTAGATGGCTTCGACTCACTTGTGGAGCTTGCTTTGGATTTGCGATGGTCATGGGATCATTCAGCCGATGAAGTATGGCGTCAACTTGAGCCTGCACTTTGGGATGCTACACAGAATCCATGGGTAGTCTTACAAACGGTTTCCAGCGATCAGTTCCAGTCCGTAATGAATGATCCGGCATTTCGTAAAAAAATTGATTTCCTTCTGAAATCTAAGAAGGATGCAAACAAAGCCCCCGCATGGTTCCAACTTAAGCACCCACATTCTTCGTTGACTTGCATAGCTTATTTCAGCATGGAATTTATGTTGAGCGAGGCACTTCCTATTTATTCAGGTGGACTGGGTAATGTAGCCGGTGATCAGCTTAAAACAGCAAGTGATTTAGGAGTACCCGTTGTCGGCATCGGGCTTCTTTACCAGCAAGGCTACTTTCGCCAGGAAATAGACATAAATGGGGATCAGCAAGAGCTTTATCCATATAACGACCCCGGGCAATTGCCCATTAAACCTTTACGCCAGGCTAATGGTGAATGGTTACGCCTGGAGATTGCCCTGCCTGGAAGCTCTTTATGGTTACGTGCCTGGCAAGTTCAGGTTGGCAGGGTAAAACTTTATTTGTTAGATAGTAATGATGCAGCCAATTTTCCTGCTCACAGGGGAATTACAAACGAATTATATGGAGGCGGATCTGAGCTTCGGCTTAAACAAGAATTAGTGCTTGGCATCGGAGGATGGCGTTTGCTTGATGCGCTTGGCATTCAGCCCGAAATCTGCCATCTCAATGAGGGGCATGCCGCTTTTGCGATATTGGAACGTGCGTATCGGTATATGGAGGATACAGGTCTTAGCTTTGATGTTGCCCTTGCGGTCACAAGAGCCGGCAATCTCTTTACAACCCATACGGCAGTCGCGGCCGGATTCGATTGTTTCTCACCCGAGCTTATTGAACACTACCTTGGTAATTATGCCAAGCAGAAGCTTGATATTACATTAACCCAATTGTTAGCTCTGGGCCGTAAGGATCCCGGAAACGATTCGGAGAAGTTTAATATGGCTTATCTGGCAATCAGGGGAAGCGGAGCCGTAAACGGGGTGAGCCGGCTTCATGGAGAAGTTAGTCGTCAACTCTTTGAACCACTATTCCCAAATTGGCCGAAAGACGAGGTGCCGGTTGGGTACATAACCAATGGAGTTCACGTGCCGACATGGGATTCCAAAGAAGCAGACGAGATATGGACGAATGCTTGCGGAAAGGACCGATGGCTCGGGATGAACAAAACACTGGAGCAGGATATTCGAAAAGTTTCGGATGAAAGGCTCTGGGAAATGCGTACCAATGCAAATAAAGCCCTTATCAAATTTGCCGGTGAACATATTTCGAAGCAATTACCTGGTTCAGGTAGTTCACCCGATTTGACTGAACGGGTAAAACATTTTTTTAATCCCAACATTTTAACACTGGGCTTTGCAAGGCGTTTTGCAACCTATAAACGGCCCAATTTATTGCTCCATGATCCGCAACGTTTATTCCGGCTGTTAACAAATCCTGAGTTTCCTGTACAACTTATTATTGCCGGCAAGGCTCATCCGGGCGATCAGGAAGGGCACAATATGATTAAAGAGTGGATACACTTTATCCGGCAAAATAATGTCCATCCTCCCGCAGTATTCCTTAGTGATTATGATATGAATGTTTCGGAAAATCTTGTTCAGGGCATAGATGTCTGGATCAATACACCACGTCGTCCCTGGGAAGCCAGTGGGACAAGTGGCATGAAAGTACTTGTAAATGGAGGAATTAACCTTTCTGAACTGGATGGTTGGTGGGCTGAAGCATACACACCCGAGACAGGCTGGGCAATTGGAGATGGTAAGGAACATGGTAACGATCCGTCCTGGGATGCCTTCGAGGCTGAACAACTTTATAATCTACTTGAACAAGAGGTAGTCCCGGAATTCTATAACCGCAATGAAAAAGGGATTCCTGTAGCCTGGATTTCACGAATGAGAGAAAGCATGGCAAGGCTTACACCTCGATTCTCAGCCGACAGGACGGTGCGGGAATATACCGAACAACATTATCTTCCTGCTTCAACAGCATATCTTGAGCGCTCTGCCAAAAAGGGTGAAAAGGGAAAGCAAATGATGGGCTGGCTGCATGACCTTGAGCAAAAATGGGGTTCAATGCATTTTGGTGAAGTAAAGTTAGAAACTATTGAAAAGCAGCATAAATTCGAAGTAGAGATTTATTTCAATTCTCTTGACCCTGATACAGTAGAAGTTCAACTATTTGCCAATGGAATGAATGGAGAAGCTCCAATCATTCAAAAGATGACTCGTGGAAAAAAAATAGAAGGTGAAAACAATGGGTACATTTATCACGCATCGGTAGCTACAACGCGTCCTGCATTGGATTATACTCCACGGATAATACCAAACCTCCCTGGCGTTTCAGTTCCCCTTGAAGCTGCTTTAATCCTTTGGCAATGTTAATCTTTAAATAATGCAAAATATTTTGAAAATGAACGAATCAACTCCGATAACAACATTGTTTTTAGATATAGGTGGTGTCATGCTTACCAACGGATGGGGACACGAGTCACGCCGGAAAGCGGCCGATGTTTTTAATCTGGACTTTGACGAAATGGATGAACGGCATCATGTAATTCAGATTACTATGTCCGAAATTAACATAATTCAATAAAAATGGGAACTCAAAAAACCTGGCATGAGAAACATCATGCATCATTAAACTTTGGTGGTCGTGTAGCTGATGCGGTAGCAAGTGGCATGGGTTCGTGGAAGTTCATAATTCTTCAAACAGTTTTGGTTATAATTTGGATGGGGATAAACCTTGTCGGATTTTTGTTTCATTGGGATGCCTATCCTTTCATATTACTCAATCTTCTGTTCTCAACACAGGCAGCTTATGCAGCGCCTATTATTATGATGTCTCAAAACCGGCAAAACGAACGTGACAGGATGCATGCTGAACAGGATTATAGGACGAATAAAGATGCAAAACAAGAGATAGAAGCTTTGTCAATTAAGTTGAAGTCAATTGAAGTGGATAAATTAGATAAAATCCTTGAATTGCTTCAGGAACAGAAAAACAAGCCATCAAACAAAACATAAATGGATATAGGAACCTTTCAGACAGGAACTGTTCAAAGAGTAAAAAAACTGCTCAACATGAATGTTTTGTATTTGAGCGGCCAGATAACCGGATATTCCCTGTCATGGGATTTAGTCCAGATATTTTTGAACGCTCGTTTCAAAGAGGACGAGCACTTCAAACGTCGACTTGAAAAAGAATTAGCTTTGGAAATGGATAAAAAAAAGAATAACATCACCCATCGGAATTAATGAAAACTTTATGAGAAAGGGACGAAACCAATGAATGAGAATAATCTCAATCACCATAAACCTTATTGGAAACGGATACATCACATCTGGTATTTTTGGGTTTTCTTGTTTTTAATGTTTGTAGGCATCATATATTACATTATGAGTGTTGATTTTGCATTTGCACCTCACAAACATTTAAAGCCTCAGTCTGAAAATAGCAGAACACAATAGACATTCACAACTAAAAGATTATTAAAAATGAATACACTAGTTATTATTGACACAGCGAAGGTGCTGGTAGCCGACGACAAGGGTCTATTGGCGATGGATGAAAGCAACCCGACATGCAACAAAAGATTTGCTGCGTTGGGGATCCCTCAGAACGAAGAGACCCGGCGTGCATACAGGGAAATGATCGTGGACACCCCCGGTCTCAGTGAGTCGATTAGTGGTGCTATCCTCTACGACGAGACAGTCCGCCAGCAGAAAAAAGATGGAACGCCCATTGTAAAAGCCATTATTGATGCGGGAATCATTCCAGGTATCAAAGTTGATATGGGGGCAAAGGACATGGCAGGTCATCCCGGAGAGAAAATAACAGAAGGCCTTGATGGACTGCGCGAGCGCCTTAAGGAATATTATCAGATGGGCGCCCGTTTTACCAAGTGGCGCGCAGTGATTGCCATTGGTGATGGCATTCCCAGCCGTGGTTGCATCGAGGCTAATGCGCATGCATTGGCCCGTTATGCGGCATTGTGCCAGGAAGCAGGAATGGTACCTATCGTGGAGCCGGAGGTGCTCATGAATGGGGATCATTCCCTTGAGCACTGCTTTGAAGTTACAGAGGAAGTCTTGCGAACTGTTTTTAAACAGCTTTATTTACAACGTGTGACACTGGAAGGTATGATCCTGAAACCCAATATGGTGCTTCCGGGATTGACCTGTCCTAAACAGGAATCAGTGGATGCAGTAGCCGACGCCACTGTGGAGTGTCTCCTGAGAGCTGTTCCCGCTGCTGTTCCGGGGATTGCTTTTTTGTCGGGTGGCCAATCAGGTGAATTGGCCTCGACTCGTTTAAATGCCATGAATGTCAGATTCAAAAACCGGCTGCCGTGGGCACTGGCATTTTCGTATGCTCGTGCCATCCAGCAACCTGCTATGGAGATATGGAATGGTCAAGAGGCAAACGTATTAAAAGCACAGCAAGCGCTCTATCATCGTGCAAGTTGCAACCGGGCTGCACGACATGGTAAATATAATGATGAAATGGAAAAGAAATGAAAGCGAAAGCAAAAAGACGTTCCGGGAGTCAAGTGCTTCTGTATCCACTGAAATTCGAGCCGATTTATCAGTATCGGCTCTGGGGAGGCAGACATTTGGCTGATCTGCTCACTACACCCCTGCCAGGCAACGATCCTATTGGTGAAGCATGGATTCTCAGCGATCGCGATGATCATGCAAGCCTTGTTGCCAACGGGTCTCTTAAAGGGAAAACCATCGGGCAATTGATGGAACAGTTTCCGGAACAATTGATGGGAAAACTGGCCGGACGCTTCAGCAAGTTTCCTCTGCTGCTCAAGTTTCTCGATGCGCATGAAATGCTCTCTGTTCAGGTGCATCCATCGGATATGCAAAAAGATTTTATACCTGAAGGAGAACATGGCAAGACCGAAGCATGGGTGGTTTTAGAGTCCAGTCCTGAAAGCCGCATCTATGCAGGTCTGAAATCGGGAACAACTGCTGAAAATCTACGTCAATCGATTGCAAATGATACAGTTGAAGACCACCTCAGCTATTTCACGCCAAACGCCGGCGACGCCGTTTTCCTGCCTGCCGGAACTGTTCATGCGCTTGGAGGCGACATCGTAGTGTTTGAGGTTCAGCAAAACAGCGACGTCACCTTTCGTCTGTTCGACTGGAATCATATTGATGCCAAAACCGGGCAGCCACGGGCACTTCAATTTGACAAGGCGGTTGCCTGCATTGATTTTGCGCAGGGTGTGGCGAGTCCGGCAATTCCTGAAGAGGTAACCATAGTACCGGCGAAGTGCGAGCAGCTTTTTAATTGCGATCATTTCAGGTTGTGGCGAATCAGCGGACAAATGCCATTTACAGTTGGTGCCGTGGATGAGCCCCGCATATTGGTTTGTATTGAAGGCAGTGGCGGATTGGAATACGAAAGTATCGGGTACGCCGTCAGAAAAGGTGATGTATTTCTATTGCCTGCTGTGGCCGGAGTGTGTGCGTTTCGTCCGGAAGGATCGGTAATCGTACTGGAAATTGCGATTCGGAATTAGATTCAGAATTTGTGAAAAATACCGAAATAAATGAATAAAAAAATAGGACTAAAGGCCGCAATGGCCATCGGAATTGGCGGAATGGTTGGAGGTGGTATTTTTGCTGTTTTAGGGCTGGCTGTTTCCTTAGCAAAAGGAGGAACCCCGATTGCATTTCTATTGGCAGGTATTTTATCATTAATTACATCCTATAGTTATGTGAAATTATCTCTCGCTTTTCCTGACAGGGGAGGAACAGTTAAGTTTGTCAACCAGGGTTTTGGCAAATCGATTTTTAGCGGTGGTATAAACAACTTACTGTGGCTAAGTTATATCATCATGTTGTCGCTTTATGCTTCTGCTTTTGGTTCTTATGCACCAAACCTATTTCATCTAATTGGCAGTAAGCCCGTAAGTTTTCATGTCTATGCGAGTGGGATAATTATTATTGCCACAGCCATAAATTACTATAGCCTGAAAATTGTTGGAGAAATTGAGACCTATGCAGTAGTTATTAAACTATTAATTCTGCTTGCATTCGTAGTAATCGGAATTTATGGCTTGTTTGGAAATCCAAACGTGAACCAATTATCACCCAAAAACTGGGAGAGCACAATTCATCTTATTACAGGTGGGATGGTAATTTTTGTGGCATATGAAGGATTTGAACTGATAGCTAATGCAGTTCCTGATATTGAAAACCCCAAAAAGAATGTTCCGAAAGCGTTTTATTATTCAGTTATTTTTGTAATTTTTCTTTACATCATTATAGCTGCTGTAACGGTAGGATCTTTACCCTTCAATAAAATTGCCGCTGCACAGGATTATGTATTGGCAGAAGCCGCAAAACCCATGATCGGGAAAATTGGTTTTACGATCATAACCATTGCTGCTTTAATCTCAACCTTTTCGGCAATAAATGCCTCTTTGTATGGCGGGAGCCGGGTGAGCTACGAAATTGCTGCTGATGATGAGCTTCCACACCAGTTAACTGGTCTGTTGTGGAATCATCCTGTTGGATTAATGATAACGACCACCCTGACCTTGCTTCTTGTTAATACCGTGAATTTAGTAAGCATTTCTACAGCCGGTAGTGTTGGTTTTATATTGATTTTTACATCTGTAAATTATACCGGCTTCAAATTATCGAAGACTATTAATGGAAATAAAACGATTCCTTTAAGCGGTTTTATTTTAGGAATAGCTGCATTAATAATTTTGATTGTACAACAGTATTCATCGAACCGACTAGGAGTTATTTTAGCGATTTCAATCATCTTTGTCTGCTTTATCAGCGAATATATTTATAAAAGAATTGTGCACAATAATGTATATGAAAAATTAAAAGAAAAATAATGAAAAAATTAATCGTTTTTGATCTGGACGGTACGCTTGCCGAAAGCAAATCATCTCTTGATGCTGAAATGTCTGCACTGATTCATGACCTGCTCAGCGTCGTTAAAGTTGCAGTGATTTCAGGAGGCGACTGGTTGCAGTTTGAAAAGCAACTGCTCTCCAATCTCCCGCATGACAAAAGCCTGAAGAACCTATCCCTGCTTCCTACCTGTGGAACAAAGTTTTACAAATATGACAGTGATTGGGAAAAAATCTATTCAGAAGATTTCACCGGGGAAGAAAAAAAGAAAATCATCGGCTCACTAAAGAAAGTGATCGAAGATGTGGGATTCAAAGTTGAAAAGGTTTGGGGAGAGGTCATTGAGGACCGGGGAAGCCAGATAACATTTTCAGCATTGGGTCAGCAGGCCCCCATCGAAGATAAGAAGAAATGGGATCCGGATTTTGGCAAAAGAAAGAAGATGAAATCACTTCTTGAAAAACTTATTCCCGAGTTTTCTGTGCGTATGGGTGGCACGATCTCTGTTGATATCACCAGACCAGGCATCAACAAGGCTTATGGAATTGGAAAACTTAGGGACAAGCTTGGGATAGCAATAGATGAAATGATTTTTGTCGGGGATGCCCTGTTTCCCGGAGGAAACGACTATCCGGCTGAAGAAGCCGGTGTTTTATCCATCAAGGTACGGGATCCGAATGAGTCGAAACGGGTAATTGAGGCGATCGTCGCCTGCTTGGATGATAATGGTTAATAAGGAGGAAAATCTTATGAGTGGATTAAAATTACAACGTCTTGGACAAATCATGGAACCTGAACCGGGTAATCCGATGGAGGTTGAAGGTGTAACAAATCCGGCTGCCGTGCGTGGCCCTGATGGTAACCTTTACCTTTTCCCGAGGATGGTTGCAAAAGGAAATTATTCGCGCATCGGAATTGCCAGGGTTAAGTTCAATGAAGCCGGAGATCCTGTTGGAGTTGAAAGGCTTGGCATTGCATTGGAGCCAGATGCAGAATATGAATTACAGCCTAATGGCGGCGGTTGTGAAGACCCTCGTATCACTTATATTGAACGACTTCAAAGTTATATCATGACGTATACCGCACTTTCGCCAGTTGGACCTCGCATTGCCATGGCAGTATCCGATGATTTGTTCCATTGGAAGCGGCTTGGGCTTGCAACTTTTGCAAAGTACGAAAACATTGATTTTGTACATGTTGACAACAAAGATGCCAGTATTTTTCCTGTTGCCATTCCCAATCATATGGGCAAATTGCAGATGGCGCTCCTGCACCGGCCTCTTTTCCCGGGTACTCGTCCGGAAGAAACAGCAAGGAAAGAGGATGCCCGGGAATTGGATCTTGATCATGAGAGCATCTGGATTTCCTATTGCCCGGTCGCGCAGGATGGCTTTACCCCGAATCAGTTGGGTTTATTCAATTCACATCACCGGCTGGCAACACCAGTGTCGCCTTGGGAGCGTCTCAAAATTGGGGGTGGTACTCCACCCATTTTAACAAAACACGGTTGGCTTATCGTATACCACGGGGTCAGTGAAATTGAAACTTCAAAGGAACATGAACATAATTTATGTTATGCGGCCGGGATTATGATGCTTTCGAAGGAACATCCCCAACACATCCACTATCGGTCAGTGGATCCGGTATTGATACCAGAACTAAAACAAGAACGTCAGGGCACTATTTCAAATGTCGTATTCCCTACCGGAATTGATCAGCGCAATGATCTGGGTTTGCCGGACCGATTCGACATTTATTATGGAATGGCCGATGACCGCATTGGCGTGGCCCGGCTTGATTTGCCGGACGTACTGGCAAAAGAAGGAGTCGCCGACCCGCCGGAAGCAAAGGTTTAACGCTTATAGGAAATACACGACTTACCTAAATGACTGTATAAAAATGATTTCTGCAATGAAAAGCCTGCAGGATTCTACTTTTTAGAATTTAAAATAACTCATAATGGATCTTTTACACATTATATCCATAATATCTTTGACAGTCAGTGGAATTACCACTTTGATCATTGTCATTGATATATTGTCAGGAAATAAGCAAAAGATGATGATAATGAATTTTGTTTATCCTATCACTGCATTATATGGGGGGCTTTTAGCCTTATACTTTTACTATAAAATAGGTAAAAAGTTCACTGCAAAAAGAGCAATGGCCATGAAAAAAAATAACCATGTTATGCAGGGAAAAGAGAAACCATTCTGGCAAAGCGTTGCTATTGGCGCTTTACATTGTGGCAGTGGTTGCACCATGGGGGATATTATTGCGGAATCATTGTTACTATTTGTACCGGTAGTAATAGTTGGAAGCAGTCTTGCAGGTACATGGATAATTGATTATGTATTCGCTTTTGTTATAGGAATTGTTTTTCAATATTATGCCATTAAACCCATGAAAAATCTTTCTTCGAAAGACGCCATAAAAGCAGCATTGAAAGCTGACACGCTTTCACTTACCTTTTGGCAGATAGGCATGTATGGCTGGATGGCAATAGTCATCTTTTTGATCTTTGGTCATCGGTTAGCAACCAGCGATCCTTTGTTTTGGTTTATGATGCAAATAGCTATGTTGTTTGGCTTTATAACAGCTTACCCAATAAACTGGTGGTTATTAAAGAAAGGTATCAAGGAAGCAATGTAAGTAAACGTGTGAATGATGTAATTTTTTTCAAAAGTTGTGCAACAGTTTTCCGGTTAAACGTGCTGAACTTCGCTTTGAGTATTTTAATATCAATAAATAATTAGCTATCATGACAATTCAATTTAATACAGACAACAATATTAAGGGAAGTGAAGAACTTCGTAAACCGTTAATAGCTTTAATATCAGAAGGATTAAGCAGGTTTAGTGATCAAATAACACGGTTGGAAGTGCATCTTTCAGATGAAAATGGTTCCAAAGAAGGGCAAAACGATAAACGATGTATCATTGAAGCCCGTCTTGAAGGATTTAAACCAATTGCTGTAACCAACCATGCAAATACCTATGAACAGGCCGTAGAAGGAGCCGTCGATAAACTGAAGACCTCTCTTGATACAATGATTGGACGACTGAAGAATCATTAAATAGTGATCATATTCTCAAAATGTAAAATAATGAAAGTATTGAAACTTTTGGAATGCTAAGTATATAAAACGAGTAATAACGAAAACAAATGAAAACAAAGGCTGCAAAGGCTCACGATTCGAAACCCGATGATAAGTCCAAAAAGAAGGACGTTCTTAAATCCATGCCAATGGACGAACTACAGAAAAAACTGGAATCGTCACCGGATGGTCTTACCGGTAAAGAAGCGAAGAACCGGTTGTCCCAATACGGCCCCAATGAAATTGAGGAAAAGAAAACCAACATGTTTCTGAAATTTCTCAGCTATTTTTGGGGTCCGATACCCTGGATGATCGAAGCGGCTGTGATTCTTTCGGCAGTTGCAAGGCACTGGCCGGATTTTTTCATCATACTTCTTCTTCTTTTGGCCAATGCCATGGTAGGTTTTTTTGAGGAACGCGAGGCCGGAAATGCCATCGAAGCCCTCAAGGCCAACCTGGCGGTTAAAGCGCGTGTGAAGCGGGATGGAAAGTGGATCAACCCCGCTGCAAGTGAACTGGTTCCAGGCGATGTGATCCGCTTACGGCTCGGGGACATTGTTCCTGCTGATGCACGCCTGCTGGATGGTGATTCGGTGGAAGTGGATCAGTCGGCATTGACCGGAGAATCTCTGCCCATCTCCTGCAAACCCGGTGACGCTGTATTTTCCGGTTCTATCATTCGTCAGGGCGAAATCGGTGCACTGGTCTATGCCACCGGTGCAAATACCTATTTTGGAAAAACAGCTCAACTGGTTCAGGAGGCTCATACTGTCAGCCACTTTCAAAAGGCAGTTCTGAAGATCGGCAACTATCTTATTATTCTTGCCGTAGCCTTAGTGGGGGTGATTATTACCGTAGCAATTTTCCGTGGTGATCCGATACTTACAACGTTGCAATTCGCACTTGTGCTTACTGTAGCCGCAATTCCCGTAGCGTTGCCTACCGTGTTGTCGGTGACGATGGCTGTCGGAGCGCGGCTGCTTGCCAAAAAAAAGGCCATAGTAAGCAAGTTAGTGGCTATAGAGGAATTGGCAGGTGTGGATATACTTTGTGCAGACAAGACAGGTACTCTTACCCAGAACAAACTGACGATGGGCGATCCATTCAGCGTGAATGATGTTCCTGCCGATGATGTAATTCTGAATGGCGCATTGGCTTCGCGTGCAGAAAATAACGATACTATTGACCTGGCCGTTCTGGGTGGACTGAAAGACATAAAAGTCTTGAAAGATTACAAAATACTTCATTTCCTGCCGTTCGATCCTGTTCATAAACGCACGGAAGCTACCGTCAAAGAAAAAGGTGGAAAAGAGTTTAAAGTGACCAAGGGGGCACCTCAGGTAATTTTGGAATTATCGGCCAATTCAGGTAAGGTAAAAAAGGCAGTTGATAAGGCGGTAGACGAATTCGCAGCACGTGGTTTTCGTTCCCTGGGAGTTGCACGGGATGATGGCAATGGAAAATGGCAGTTTGTAGGCGTATTGCCGCTGTTCGATCCGCCAAGGAAAGATGCAAAAGAAACCATTGCCACAGCTCTTGCAATGGGTGTAAAAATCAAAATGGTTACAGGTGATGCATTGGCCATTGCTAAGGAAACCGCCAAAAAACTGGATATGGGAGCCAATATCCTTGATGCATCTGGTCTGGGTGATTCCAAAAAGAAAGAGACTGCCGATGTAGCCAAATCCATTGAGACTGCTGATGGTTTTGCCCAGGTTTTTCCTGAACACAAATTCCACATTGTAGATGTCCTGCAAAAACGCGGTCATATGGTCGGAATGACGGGTGACGGAGTGAATGATGCCCCTGCATTAAAGAAAGCCGACTGCGGCATTGCTGTTTCAGATGCAACGGATGCAGCTCGCTCAGCAGCTGCTATCGTGCTGACAAAGCCTGGCCTATCGGTGATTATTGACGCAATCAAAGAAAGCCGAAGAATCTTTCAGCGAATGAACAGCTACGCAATCTATCGCATTGCCGAAACATTGCGTGTGCTATTATTCATGTCGGCAGCGATTCTGATTTTTAATTTTTATCCATTGACAGCAGTGATGATCGTGATGCTGGCATTGCTCAATGACGGAGCTATCCTGTCCATTGCCTACGATAACGTTCATTATAAAAATGCACCCGAGGTTTGGAACATGCGCTTAGTTATCGGAATAGCCTCAGTACTAGGTGTTGTCGGTCCCATAGCCGCATTTGGTCTGTTCTTCCTTGGCGATCGAGTTTTTCACCTTGACCATAGCCATCTTCAGCCAATGATGTATCTTATGCTTTCAGTGGCCGGACATTTAACGATTTTTCTCACACGAACACGCGGCCCATTTTGGTCAATTCGTCCTGCCAGGATTTTGTGGATGGCTGTATTAGGTACACAAATCGTTGCGACATTCATTGCGGTTTACGGTTTTCTTATGCCACCTCTTGGCTGGCGTTTTGCCGGATTTGTGTGGGGATATGCATTAGTTTGGGCATTACTGACCGATCGAGTGAAATTACTCGCTTATCGGATTTTTGACCCTGTAAAGACCCCAGTTCATGCCGGTGATAACCAAAAGGCAGAAAACAAAAAAATCTCAAAATCGGTAGCCAGTATGGCTTCAAAACTATTGAAAGACCCGAAATCTTCAAAAGCAGTAAAATCTGTTGCAGCTTCGGCTTTAGCTCAATCATCTGAAAAGAAAAAGACGACTAATAATAATCGTTCTTAATGCCTTTTAATCCTCCTTCGCGTTCCGCTACGGCGGACGAGAAGGGGGCTAATTCACCATAGCTCTGTTGCGGAAACAAGAGTCAAAAGCTTGCTCCTGGATTTAATACCAATTTATTTTCGGCTTTTGAAGTTGTTATGATTTGAGACCTTTGCAGAACAGTAAATGTGTGAATGATGTAATCATAATATTTAATTATGTAATGCTTTCAAAATAAGATAATCTAACTTTGTTATAGATAAAATTAATATCTAAGTAATCAAAAAATGAAATCAATGAAAAAGAATATTTTAGTTATGTCTATAGGCATATTGTTGACAGGAATTGCATTAACCGGATGTCAAAATTCAACTCATAGATCAGAAAATGCTAAAGGTAACCTGATGGGGAAAAAAATTAATACACCCAATACGGTGAAAGGTATGGATCAAGCACAACAAGATTCTATTACAGCGTTCCAAAAATTCAAAGAAGAATCAGAAGCGAAAATTGACAGCTACCAAAAAAGTATCACTGAACTTAAAGCGAAAATAGCAAAAAAAAGCAAAAAAGGACAAGCCATATACAATAAAAAACTGGCAGTTATAGAACTAAAAAACAATGAGTTGAAAAAGAAGCTGGAAGATTATAAAGATAATGGGCAAGTCAAATGGGTTTCCTTTAAAAAGGTATTTAAGCACGATATGGATGAACTTGGTGATGCCATAAGCGACTTAACCAAAAACAACGTGAAGTAGTCTGAAAATATCAATTGCCTTAAAATTAATAATTTACATCAACTAAATACCACAAAATGAAAAAAATCACTTTTTTACTACTGACCATACTAATGACTGCAGGACTAAATTCTTTTTTTTACTACTGACCATACTAATGATTGCAGGACTAAATTCTTTGGCTCAGGAACGGAACTATCCTGAGAAGTTCGGTATTACACATAATCTGGGAATAGGGTTGGGATATTACGGGTACGTAGAACATCCTTTGCCCGTTCTGCATGCTGACTTTGAATTTGACGTTGTAAGAAATTTCACCCTGGCGCCATTTATCAATTTTTATTCTTACAGAAATCAATACTATCACGACCGAAATTACTATTACTATTACGAAACGGTGATCCCGATTGGAGTGAAGGCTACCTATTATTTTGATGAATTGCTAAAAGCGAACCCGCATTGGGATTTCTATCTTGCAGGTTCATTGGGATTTGCCATTAGAAATTCACTTTTAATAATTATTTATCATGGGCAATTTACTTTATATCATAGCCATCATCCTGATCATAGGATGGGCAATCGGATACTTTGCTTACAGTGCCGGAGAAATGATTCACATTCTGCTGGTTATCGCGATAATCGCGGTCCTTTTCAGGTTAATTAGTGGAAGACGTGTTTAAAACCAATATTTAACTTCTAAATAAAATAACTATGAACTCAGGAAAAGTGTTTTTTGGTATTCTGGCCGGCCTTGCTGCCGGTGCCATGCTGGGACTGCTATTTGTCCCCGAAAAGGGTTCAAATACCATCAGAAAGATAACTGAAAAAGGGGATGATTTTGCAGATGATCTGAACCGGAAATTCGATCAGTTTCTGGAAATTATCACCAAAAAAATTGATCAGGTTTCGAAGGATATTTCCACTATTGCCGAACGCGAGTAACAAAGGACAACCTTTTGTGGAGAAGCTTAGTGGTGTTTAATTCCAATCTGAAAGAAAACTTATGCATTGCCTTGCTTTATTAACTCAACGACTGTATCCCTCACCAATCAAAATGAATTGTTAACGCCATGAAAGATAAGTTTTCTACACTGCCTTTTTACGCTAAGGCATCGCTGTTTTTCGTTGGACTGTATACAGTGGTCTCCATCCTGTCTATTACACAAAGCATTGTGGTGCCACTTATTTTCTCCCTTATCATTGCCATTGTTCTTCACCAGGTTGTCAACTTTTTTGTGAAAATAAAAATCAACAGGATAGTTGCTATTGTCATTACCTTAATACTAACCATTGCAGTGATTGGCGGATTTGGCATCTTGCTGTATTCACAGGCAGCATTGTTCAGTGAATCGTGGCCAAAGTTTGTAATTAAATTTACCGAGTTATTTAACGAATCGGTATCCTGGGCTTCCGGCTATTTTGATATCAGCCCTCACAAAATCGAGGCATGGATTACGAAGACCAAAGGAGAAATGTTCAATGCCGACGGTACTGCCATCAAGAATACAATTGTCAGCCTGGGAAGCGGTGCTGTGGTCATGTTTATCATTCCGGTGTACGTCTTCCTGTTTTTATATTATAAACCGTTCCTGATGGAGTTTTTTCACAAGCTATTTAGCGAAGAAAATCACAGTGCGGTTGGTGAAGTAATTAACCAGATAAAAACAGTTGTTCAACGCTATCTTGTCGGGCTTGTTCTGGAAGTCATCATCATTGCAATTCTTAATTCTGCAGGCCTGCTGATACTTGGAATCGATTACGCCATCCTGCTCGGGATCATTGGGGCATTGCTCAACCTGATTCCGTATATTGGTGGAATTGTTGCAGTGGCATTGCCTATGATGATTGCCATCGTTACCACTTCCTCACCTTTAACCGCGTTGTATGTTTTGGCCGTTTATTATTTTATCCAACTCATCGACAACAATTACATTGTTCCCTATATAGTTGCTTCAAAAGTTAAAATCAACGCGCTGGTCTCCATCGTTGCCATTTTTGCATTTGGGATTCTATGGGGCATTCCGGGCATGTTTCTGTCGATTCCACTTGTCGCCATTCTTAAAGTCATATTCGACCACTTTGAATCATTAAAACCCTGGGGCTTTGTTTTAGGCGACACCATGCCTGTAATTGACCTGTTTAAACTTAAAATCAAGAAGAAAGAGTCGACCAAAAACCAACCATCATGAATTTAATTTAGAAGATCATTTTAGAAGTACGGCATGAAAAATCCAATTCCTGTAATAAAAATAAAAAGTTTCGCTACTGGTAAATCCGTTAAGCTCAGCGAAAAAACGATGGAAAAAACCAAGTTAATTACTGATTTTTTTTCGGACATAGGAAACATGGCAATCTTTGTAAAGCAAGTTTTTAAAGAAACGTTTTCACGGGATTTCGAATTCAGGGAATTTTTGCGCCAGTGTTATGAAATTGGGAACAAATCGTTGCCACTGATTGCCATTACAGGTGCCATCATGGGAGTTGTACTCACCATACAATCGCGGCCTGCCCTTGAAGAATTCGGGGCTGTTACGATGCTTCCGGGCATGGTAGCGGTTTCGATCATTCGCGAAATAGGGCCTGTGATCACCGCCTTGATACTGGCCGGTAAAATCGGTTCAGGCATGGGCGCTGAATTGGGCTCGATGAAAGTTACGGAGCAGATAGATGCCATGGAAGTGTCGGCAACCAATCCGATGAGGTATCTGGTTGTTACACGCGTGCTTGCCGCTACGTTAATGGTGCCTATTCTCGTATTATTTGCTGATGCGTTGGGGTTATTCGGAAGCTGGGTTGGAGTGAACATAAAAGGAGATGTAAGCCTTGTTTTATTCCTGTCGCAGGCATTCGGTTCAATAGGATTTATGGATTTTATTCCTGCGCTGGTTAAATCGTTTTTCTTTGGAAGTGTTATTGGTCTTGTAGGATGTTACAAAGGATACACAGCCGGACGAGGTACCGAAAGCGTCGGCATAGCTGCGAACTCAGCGGTTGTTTTGTCATCGCTGCTGGTTATTATTGTTGATTTGATTGCCGTACAGATAACAGATATGATCCTATGAAAAACCAGCAAAAAGAACCAGCCCCCACTATTTCCACGGAAGCAAAGTCTGGCAGGAAGATGATAGAAATTATTGGACTAAAGAAAAGTTTCGGCAACCAGGAAGTATTAAAAGATATCTCGTTGAAACTTATTAGTGGCGAGAACCTGGTTGTGCTGGGAAAATCCGGTTCGGGCAAATCGGTCTTAATTCAATGCATTGTCCGTTTATTAACTCCGGATGCCGGAACCATTGAGGTGCTTGGCAACGATGTGAATTCACTGAACAGGAATGACCTGGACGAGTTAAGAAAGAAAATTGGTTTTCTTTTCCAGAGTGGTGCCTTATACGATTCGATGACGGTAAAACAAAACCTGGAGTTTCCACTGAGAAGGATAAAAAAACACCTGTCAGGAAAGGAGATTAAGGAGAAAGTGGAAGAAGTTCTGGAAAATGTGGGACTTGCAGATGCTTTAAATAAAATGCCTTCGCAACTTTCGGGTGGGATGCGCAAACGAATCAGTCTGGCACGAACCATTGTGGTCGATCCATTGATTATGCTTTATGACGAACCTACCACGGGCCTCGACCCGGTTACTTCTGATGAAATAAGTGCGCTTATCAACCAGGTGCAGAAAAGATATAAAACAACTTCGCTGATTATCACACATGACATTGAATGTGCACGGGCTACTGCCGACCGAATCATGATGCTGCAAGACGGAGAAGTTTATTTAAACGGAAAGATTGAAGAATTTGAAAAATCAACCGACCCGGTAATTAAGTCATTCTTTAAATAATAGTCCATGCTTGTAAATTTTCAAATCAAAAATAAATAGATATGAAATCAACCCATTTCAAAGTCCGGTTAGGCCTGTTTGTTGCCGGTGGATTTTTTCTACTTACCATAGCCATATTCCTGATTGGAAGACAGAAAAACCTGTTTAACCCGGTGTTTACTGTTTATGCAAATTTCTACAATGTAAGCGGATTGCAGGTTGGCAATACCATCCGTTTTTCAGGGATTAATGTTGGAACTGTCGACAATATTAGAATCGTTAACGATTCAACCGTTAAGGTGGACATGATTGTTGAAAAAAAGATCCAGCCCTTTATTAAAACAGATAGTGAGGTTACCATAGGGTCGGAAGGAATTATTGGCGACCGTGTGTTAATTATAACACAAGGCAGCACCAACGCACCATCGATAAAGGAAAGACAATATCTCAGCTCTGTAGAACCTGTTGAGATGGATGCAATTATGGCGAGCCTGAAGGTTACTGCATTAAATGCGGAGGTCATTACACAGCAACTGGTTGAGATAATGATGAATATCAACAAGGGGAAAGGCTTAATTGGAATGCTTATCCAGGATACAACCATCGCAAACAATATTGACCAGACCATTATCAATCTTAAAGCAAGCACCAAAGGCCTGGACGAAAACATGGATGCAGCAAAAAGCAGCTGGCTACTAAGAGGCTATTATAAAAGGCAAGCCAGAAAAGCCGAAAAAGCGAAGCAGGATACATTGGATAAAAATAAAACGGATTAACATAAAATCACTTGAAAATGAAAAGAATTAAATTACTTCCGGATGCTTTTCAATGACCCGGAGTAATGCCTTAATAACAGTTTCAATTCCTTTATTACGCCCGATAAATCCAAAAGTGAGCAACACTTTTTTCTCATACAACTTAATCTCCTTTTTTACTTTTTCGGAATCAAAATGAATATCAGGAACACCATGTTCTATAAAGACAATCTTTTCTTTCGGCACCTGATAAATACCTGTCAGAAATTCAATGGCTTTATGGCTCATAACCACAATTTTACAGGCCATTTTGCAGATTTGTTGTAAAACTATCTTTTCGTTGTAGGAAGGAGTTTCAAGTATTGTATGTAATGTAACAACAATAGGAATTTCCAAACGGTACAGCAAAGGAAGAATGTAAACTCCGTTTTGTCCTCCATAGATTCCAAATTCATGTTCCAGGATGCAGATGTCAGCACCGCTCAGATTAATGTATTTTACTGCCTTTAAATAATCTTCCTGATATTCCTGCCGGATGGTTTGTTTTACCTCTTTCGGATATTCATAGGTCAGGTCGTTATCATTTAATGCAACGACAAATCCTTCATCTTTAAGCTCCCCATTCCCATTCTTTACCATCATAGAATTGAACAAGTTGATAGAGAATGTCCCTATACCACATTCTCTTGGCGGATACGTAGCGATAAGAGCTAATTTCATTTTTTCAACATTTTACAGAAAAGGATGTTCTGTGCAATACCGATTGACAAAACAAGAACTAAATGACATAAATGCAAAAATAATTTTATGCACTTAATTTAATTATAATCAATAATTTCAGCCAGGTTATAAACCTTAGATTTTTCAATTTCCTTGTCTTGTATTTATTTATTGTTTGTTTGATAACGTTAAAAATAAAATAACAAACCTATGGATTTACCAACCCGTAAGCTTTTCATAATCATAAAACAGTGTATGTAATGGCATCAATAATGGACTTGGGCCTGGGATAGCGTGTCCGGATGATAAGTTTCCAATACCGACTTCTGTTTTTATTGATATAAATCTTAAAACATATTTAAAACCCCAAAAGGAGTGTATGAACTTTGGATATACGAGTAATATTTTCATTGTTATCTTTTTTAGTGATCAATTATCCCATTTCAATTGGAAGGGAAACAGATGCAGAAGGAAAGCAAATACACAGAAAAAACTTTACTACTGAATAGGTTCACTTAAATTCTTCAGAATGTCTGAAAAATTAATTTAGAACCGAATACAAAGGTCTCTAAATAATAGGGAAAATTCATTACACTATTAAGGAAAGTAATTGCATAATTCACACATTTTCAAGAGTGTCACGCCTTCTATTCTTGATCTTTTTAAAGTGAGTAGGGGTAAGGCCGGTAATTCTTTTAAATTGATTGGAAAGATGAGCGACGCTGCTATAGTTCATGATATAAGCAATTTCAGTAAGGTTAAGCTCATCATAAATAATTAGTTCTTTTACTTTTTCAATTTTATGGAGTAGATAAAACTTTTCAATGGTAATGCCTTTGACCTCAGAAAAAAGATTGGCAAGGTAGGTGTAATCGTAATTGAGTTTTTCACTAATATAATCTGAAAGGTTAACTTTAATGGGTTGGTCGGTGTAATGGACCAGTTCGATAATTGCACTTTTAATTTTCTCAACCAGAACACTTTTTTTATTGTCCATTAATTGCAAGCCTAACTTTCTTAATGCAGCATCCAACTGTTCCAGTTGTTCAGGAGGAACGTTTCCCTGAATATTCGTTTCACCGATTTTTACGTAACTATAATGCAGGCCGAGCTTTTCCAATTCAGATTTTACAACCAATTGGCAGCGAATACAAACCATATTTTTGATGTAAACTTTCATTTCCAATGATGAAAATTTTAAGCTTGTGGTTTTTCTCCCTATTACAAATCGTCTGAACGCACAATAACCTAATTTATGCGCAAGGGTATAAAAACTAATTCGTTAATGCCAAAAGCGGTAAGCTTTTTTTCTTTTTACTAAACAAAAGATCCGGCCAAAGCAGGATAAAATGAATTCTTTTCAGCGCAAAATAATACTGACAAACAGTTCTTTATTGCCTATCGACCCCCTTTTACTTTAACTTCTTAATCCCTTCAATATTTCCCCTTTGCTGTTGCTTATACTACATATATTCCGGTTTTTACTTCATATTCAATTAATTAAAATAGTTTTAATAAAAGTCATGTTCGCATTGTCAGAGGGTTTCAGATGCTCCCCTTGCTTACATACCAGAAACCGAGTCTGACAACTTTAATTGCTGGGGCAGTAAAAAATATAACCTATCATTACTCCGGATGATGGAGAAGGAATCTCGCAATTGACTCATTATGTGTGAAATTTGCAACTTTTATCGGGAATTGTGTAACGTCTTTATAGTTAAAGGAAATTATCTTCACATCGTGAAAATATATTCACAATTAAAATTAATTCACATAAAAAACTTAACACTAGGCTTAATGACAGCTTTTATGCTGTTTTTATTTTTTCCAAGCCAGATGAATACTGAAACAAAGACCGATAAAAAATCAACTCCCACCGCTGTTGCTCTTAAAACGGAAGAAATCAACGCAAAGATTGACAGGTTAAAAGAAATCAAAGCGATGGATTTTTCAACCCTTAAGCCAGCTGAAAGGAAAGAACTAAGAAAAGAAGTGCGGTCGATACGACACGAACTCAGAACAACTGAGAATAGCACTTATGTAGCAACTACTCATCACGGTATTTATATTTCCTTGGGAGCAGCCATAATCATTGCACTGCTGCTGATTTTTCTACTTTAAAGCAAACTGTTTAAAGGACATACTTTTGAAACAAACCAGTCAATAAATTTCAACCGGCATCATTCATGAATCCAAAAATAAATGAGTGTAATTCAGGTTGATACAGGTCTCGGTTTGATATAAAAATTATGTGGGTTTCACTTCTATTGAATATTTATAAAGTTAATCAACTACCTAAATATCATTGAGATGGGTCACAGGGCAGGCGGATGGGTGCAGGCCGGGTTTGTGGTGGGGCAGCGGCTATTTAACATAACGACCTTATGGGACGGCTTGGGTTTGGGGAGCCGCTCCAGGTTGGGTGAAGGAAAGCCTTGTGCGGCAGTACCATAAGGTTCATTATGTAGAATAGCTTATGAGTTATGGCTTCCATGATTTCTTTTTATTAATATTCAATAACTCACTCAAGAGCCAAGTCAGCTTTGCCCAGGGCTGCGCTAAGACTTGAACCAGAGAGCGAAAAAGGAACGCGTTGAAAATGCGCTCCAGGAGGTTATTGTCACAAGCAAATGCTTGCCAGTTGCGGGGAGAAGAAATGACTCTAAACTGGTTCATCCGCTTGGACCTATCCTATTAATTCATAATGCACTAATCAGGTGCGGACATTTGGAACAAGGCACGTAGGACTCAATCACTATAAATTAATCGTTCAAAATTCAACATTCCCTCTCATGTGCGGAGTTTGGCTCAAGGCACAAGCTATCCCCCCGCCTGTCTTCCCGAAAGCTTGCGCCAGTCGGGGGAGTTAACGATTCATTTATATAAGGACGTGGAGCAAAGTTAAGGTTTTCGGGCTAAAAGTGTTTTCCTTTTATATTAAACAGACTCCCGAATGGCTATAGCCGGATTGTTTTCAAATAATTATCCAGCACATCCAGAACTTCAGGAAAATTCTCTCTTCCAAAACCTATTCTGATGAATTTTCCTTCGTGTTCAAACATTTCTCCTGGAACGGTCATGATGCCGGTATCTTTCACCAATTTGTCGCTAAACTCCAGGGATGAACTTTTAATATTTAATTCCACAAAGGATGTAGAGCCGGCTTTGGGTGGAATGAAAGATGATATTATTTCATGTTTCTCGGCAAATTTTTCAAACAGCGCTATGTTCTGTTTGATCTTTTTGATATTCGGGAGAATGAATTCGTCGATATGATTGAGTGCAATCAATGTCAGAATTTCACTCGGAGCACTGTTGCATATACTCAGGTAATCCTTAAAAGCAATAGCTTTTCTAAGGAAATCTGCATCCTGAGTTACCAGCCAACCTGTTCTCAATCCCGCCAAACCAAAAGATTTTGATGTTCCCCAAAGGCTGATCCCTTTTTCATAAATATCACAAACTGGTGGCAATTCCTGCATTTCAGATAAAAGTAACTTCCGATACATCTCATCCGAAAAAATATAGATATCATGTTTTCTGGCAATGGCAACAATTTCGTCAAGCTGCCGGGTGGTAAGATAACTTCCTGTTGGATTGTGAGGAAAATTCAGGATGATCAATTTGGTATTGTCCTTAACCAGCTTTTCCAGGTCTGCGGGATTAAATTCCCAATTTTCCGGATTTGGTTTCCAGTATGACAGTTCACTGTTGATGGACTTCACAATTTCATAAAGTGACTGATAGGCCGGTGAAATCGAAATAACATGATCGGTCGAATTCAGCAACACGTTCATCATGATGAAATTCAACTCACCGGGCGATGCAACGATCACATTCCCGATGGTTTTCATTCCATAAAATTGCAGTATGGCTTCCCGCAGCAGCGAACTTCCTCCACTCTCGGTATATCCCAGCCTGAGCCCTTCCCACAACTTTAACTCATTTTTGGATGCCTGGTCTAAAACATATTTCATCTCAAACCCGTCACAGTCGGAACTGGAAAGCAGATACCGGGCAGTAAATTCATGCCGGGCAAAATACCGTTCTAGCTTAAAATCATTTATTCTCATAAATCGAATGTTCGTCTTATTCTGTTAACTTATAAATGAATACTACAGTTTCTTTTTGTCGGGCATTAGCAAAGCCCTTTTCAGTTCCGGTTTATCAATGCTCCAATAAGAACAACCCATCCTTTTACCATAGCTGCCTGTTTTACAATGCAACTTTTAATCCCGCTATCAATTGATCTATTTCATCCATACTGGTATAATGCAAAAAAGAAATTCTCAATACGCCGGGTTCCACCGGGATATCCATATCCATGAGCGGGCGCACCGCATAAAAATTGCCCAACCCCAACATCAATTTGTGTTCGGTTAAGGTTGCATAAACATCTTTAAGGCTTTTATTGCGGGGAATAACAGAAACAATGGGCGCCCTTCCTTCCGCACTGTCTGGCCCTATTATTTGAACATCATCCCTGGATCTTAAAAAATCCAGCAATCGCTCCAACAGCACTTTTTCATGCTCCTGAAACAATTCTTTTAATGCGCTGCTTCTTTGAGCCGGGTCTGCTTTCTCATCAAAATGATGTTCATAAACCGCATCGAAATAATCCAATATTCCGCTGGCAGCTGCAATTTGTGCATGATCCGGGCCTGCCGGGGTTAGCATGCTTCTGGTGATGCCTTCTTTAAAAAAATGAGATTGGTTTTCCATCTTTCCGATCAACTCTTTGTTCACATACATCAAACCCAAATGAGGCCCAAATGTCTTGTACGTCGAAAAAAGATAAATATCGGCACCCAGCTCTTTCAGATCTGAAAAACCATGGGGTGCGTAGCCCACTCCGTCCACCACAGAAAGTGCCCCGTGCTTATGAGCCCTTTGGCTGATTTCTTTAACCGAATTTATGTGGCCTATTACATTGGAACAATGCGGAAAAGCCACCATCTTTGTCCGGTCAGAAAATAAACCTTCCAATTCATCCAGTCTCAACAATCCCGTTTCCGGGTGTACATGCCACTCTATAACTTTCATTCCCCGATCGGCTAACTTTCTCCATGCACCAGCATTGGCTTCATGATCCTGACAGGAAACAATGATCTCGTCACCCTCCTTCCACATGGGACGCATGGCATTTGCCAGCACATAAACATTTTGTGTGGTGGACGGGCCGAAATGAATTTCTGAATCTTCAACGTTTAGGTAATCAGCCATTCTTTTATAAGATGCATCCATCAGTTCTCCGGCCAGCATGGAAGCATGGTATGGATAGTGGGGCTGCACCTTGTTTTTCATATAAAAGTCGGTCAATCGATGAATCACTTGCCTGCAAGGATAAGATCCTCCGGCATTTTCAAAAAAAGCCCAGCCTTCCAGAGAAGGTTCCGAAAAAGCGGGAAATTGTGAACGTACAAATTTTACATCAAGTTTCATATCTGAATAGCGTATTTCAATAATTGTTCATAATAAGATTATCAGTATCCACAAAACAACCGGGTAGCTGATTGCGGGCTACAGTTTTTTTTATACATCAACATTCCAAAAATAAGGAATAAATCTGCACTCGTGGCACTTGTCAGCCGTGGATGAAACAAGCGCAAGAATGGGATTGTGACCACCAGTTACAAACTGGCAGCGGGGGAATAAATCAATTCAACACACAAGTTATAGAATGCGGTAGCGGTGAGGCACATTTTTTCCCGGTAGGTAATCAATTTTTTTTATCTTGTTTATAGCCACAAGTAGGGCATGTATCAACTTCGCTTTTTACTAAACGAATACCATCAATATGTTCCTTAACGAACTGACGTATGAACGCGTATTTTATTTTGTGGTTTTTCACGTCAATCTGCTTGTCTTTAAAGAGTTTTCGTATCTTATGGTCATATTCCTGATGGCCCCAGCAAACAGGACAAACGCCTTCAGGAGCCAGATTTTCAGTTTCTTCTTTGGGCTTGTTAAAATAGTCCAATAGATATTCAAAAAAGTCCATAACCAGAATTTTTAAGTTTTAATAAAAAATACGCTCCAGAATATTTCTTGTATTTTCATCTACAAGTGTTTCAAAATCCTACTGTTGCTGCAGCAAATTAGGTTTAACCTGATTCTACTCCTAAAGTTAATTAATAAACTTTTTTTGTACAGGTACTAATTAGTCAGGTGCGCCTCAGCCAGTATTTTGGCCGAACCACCTGCATATAGCCTCGAAACCGGACATTTTTCTTTGGTAATTGCAGCCAGTTCCTTTAGCTTTTCCTCGTCTTTATTTATTTAGAAACTGTCGCAAGACATACTGCAAAATCCCGCCATTGCGGTAATATTCTATTTCTATGTTAGAGTCGAGGCGTGCAATAGCTTGAAATTTAATCTCGCCGCCCTTGTCTTTTTTGGCAATAACCTGCATTTCTTTTAGCGGCTTGATTTCGTCTGCAATTCCTGTTACCGTATATATCTCATTGCCGTTAAGCCCCAGGCTGGCGGCCGTTTCTCCATCTTTATATTGAAGTGGTAACACGCCCAATCCCACGAGGTTGCTCCGGTGGATGCGTTCATAACTTTCGGCCAGCACACATTTTATCCCCAACAGGAAAGTTCCTTTGGCTGCCCAGTCGCGCGAGGAGCCGCTGCCATATTCTTTTCCGGCCAAAACCAACAGCGGCGTTTCCTCCTCCTTGTATTTTAAAGATGCGTCATATACCAACATTTCTTTGCCGGAAGGCAGATGGCGCGTGTAGCCGCCTTCTTTTTCAGCCAGTTTATTTTTGATGCGCACATTGGCAAACGTGCCGCGCACCATCACTTCATCATTGCCCCTGCGTGATCCATAAGAATTAAAATCCTTTTTTTTCACACCCTTTTCCAACAAGTATTTACCGGCGGCGGAGTCTTCAGCAAATGCGCCTGCCGGCGAAATGTGGTCGGTGGTAATACTGTCGCCCAATACCAACAAGGCTCGTGCATTTTCGATGTCTTTGAGCGGCTCAGGATTTTCAGAGATATTGTGGAAGAAGGGAATTTCTTTGATGTAAGTAGAGTTTTCATCCCAATCATAAAGTTTGTCGGTTGGCACTTTCAGGTTTCTCCAGACTTCATTGCCATGAAAAATCTTACCATAGTTTTTTGCAAAATCACCGGGGGATAAAACCCGGCTCAGGATTTCATTGATTTCGTCATCATGTGGCCATATATCTTTCAGATAAACCGGTTGTTGATTGGAATCATAGCTTATCGGCTCACTGGTCAGATTAATATCAACTCTTCCGGCAATGGCATAAGCCACTACAAGCATTGGCGACATCAAAAAATTCATTTTTACCTGGGGATGGATCCTGGCTTCAAAATTATGATTACCGGAAAGTACCGAAGCTACTACCAGGTTGTTCTGGTCTACTACTTTTGAAATGTCGGGCAATAGCGGCCCCGAATTTCCGATACATGAAGTGCAGCCATAGCCTACCAGGTGGAAATGCAGGGCTTCAAGATCTTTCATCAAATCTGCCTTTTCAAGATAATCGCTAACTACTTTCGAGCCCGGAGCGAGCGATGTTTTCACCCAGGGTTTTACGTTAACCCCGTGTTCCCGGGCTTTTTGGGCCACCAATCCGGCACCAATCATCACAAAAGGATTGGAGGTGTTGGTACAGGAGGTGATGGCAGCAATGACCACTGCGCCATCGGAAAGCATAAATTCTTCGGCTCCCCTGGTTATCCATACTGTTTTTAAACCCTTGCTATCCCTGGCTTCCACTTGTTCAGAAACTACATTCGGGTCAGTTTTGGATACCGACAAATCACCGCCTTCGTCATCAAAGCGTGTAATGGATTTTTCGATGTCGCGATCTTCCTGAGAGACGTACTTCCGCTGGAAGGAATTATCCAATAGATTAATAAATTTGTCTTTAAACTCCCTTAAAAGGATTTTATCCTGCGGCCGCTTGGGACCTGCCACCGTGGGTATAATGGTAGAAATATCCAATTCCAGAACATCGGTATAGGTAATTTTGTCTTCATGTTCTCGCCACAGCATGTTTGTTTTGCAATAGGTTTCCACTAAAGCGATTTGTTCTTCGGAGCGATTGCTTTTCTGCATGTATTCCAGTGTTTTGTCATCGATTGGGAAATAGGTGATGGTACACCCAAATTCGGGTGACATATTGCTAATGGTTGCCCGGTCGGGAACTGAAAGGTTGTTCAAACCGGAACCAAATACCTCCACGAATTTTTCTACCACACCATACTTTCTAAGTAAATCGGCAATCGTTAACACCAAATCAGTGGCGGTAGAACCCACCGGAAGTTTGCCGTTAAGCTTTAATCCAATCACTTCGGGCATAATAAAATAGAGGGGTTGCCCCAATATAGCTGCTTCGGCTTCGATACCGCCAACACCCCAGGCCACCACACCAATACCGTTTACCATCGGAGTATGGCTGTCGGTTCCGACAAGGGTGTCAGGGAAAACTTCCCCGTTTCTTTCAATAATCCCTTTGGAAAGATACTCAAGGTTTATCTGGTGGCATATCCCCATTCCCGGCGGCACCACCCTAAAATTATCAAAGGAATTTTGCGCCCATTTCAGAAATTGGTAACGTTCCTTATTGCGCTTATACTCCTCATCTATATTGCGCTTGTAGGCGTAATCGGTTCCAAAAAAATCTACCTGCACCGAGTGGTCAATCACAAGGTCAACAGGTATGAGTGGATTGATAATCGTTGGGTCTTTGCCTTTTCGTACGGCTTCAGCACGAAGCGCGGCAATATCAACCACAGCAGGGACTCCTGTAAAATCCTGCATCAAAACACGAGCGGGTTTAAACGGGATATCCTTGTCCGATGCCCGCGGTTCCCAATGTAACAGGGTCTCGATATGTTCACGGCTTACCGAAAAACCATCATAATTACGCAACGCATTTTCCAGCAATATCCGAATAGAAAAGGGCATTTTATCAATACTGTCCCCTTTCCTTTGCAATTCGGGGAGGCTGTAATAAGTATAATTCTTCCCCTTAATTTTTAAAGGTTTTTTAATATTAAAAATGTCCTTTCCCAGCATTTCAACCAGCTGATGTGCTACTTTTTTCGACATATCCGTTTTTAAAATTTATATAACTGCGAAGCTGGTTTTTATTTTTGTCAAAATCTTTTTTCAACAACATCCCAGTCTATAAGATTCCAGAATGCGTTTAAATAATCTGGCCTTCTATTTTGATAGTCCAGGTAATAGGCGTGTTCCCAAACATCGCAAGTTAGAATTGGTTTTAATCCTATGCGAAGTGGATTTCCCGCATTGTTTTCCTGTATGATTTTCAGGTTTCCTGCTGCGGTTTTAACTAACCAAACCCATCCGGAACCAAACAAGGTTGTAGCAGCTTTTATAAATGCGTCTTTAAATTCAGCATATGAGCCAAAACTGCTTTTTATAGCAGCGGCAATTTGTTTGTGGGGTTCACTGGTATTGGCTTGTTGTAAACCTGAAAAGTAGAAAGTATGGTTCCATACCTGGGCTGCATTATTGAAAATAGGGCCTTCAGCTTCCATAATCATAGTTTCAAGGCTTGCATTTTCAAATTTTGTTCCCGGAATCAAATTGTTCAAATTTGTCACATACGCCTGATGGTGTTTCCCATAATGAAACTCAAGCGTTTTTGCTGAAATGTTGGGCGCAAGCGCGTTCATTTCATAAGGTAATGCAGGTAATTCGATTTTCATCTCATTTAATTTTTAATGTAATTTTTTTAAGTCTGTTTTCATTCTGGCTAAGTCATTAAGCCATTCTTCTATATCTTGTTCATGTTCCAACTCTTCATTAAGAATAGTTGTTGCCATTTGATGTGTAGTGTGATCAATTCCATTTGTAAAATCTGCTAGTTTCTTATATCTATGAATAGCACATCGTTCTCCTTTTAAATTTTGGTTTAAAATAACTTCGACATAAGGATCGGCAGGTGCATCATAAGAACATTTAGCATATTTAGTCCAATCAGCAGGGTCTAAAACAGGTATTCCTCCGAGTTGAATAATTCTTGTGGCAATCAATAAAGAATGATTCAACTCCTGATTTGCATGAATTAACAATTCCGGCTCTATTTCACTTCTCATCGGCCCTTCCATTAATCTTGAGCCCATCCAATATTGATAGTACGCAAGCCATTCTTCGCAAAAGGCTTCATTAAGCATTTGTATTAGTTTTTTTACATCTAACTTTAAGATGTCAATCCCAATTTTTCCCATTGTATTTTATTTGTTAAATTCAATTTTTGGATGATTCATTTCATTCAATATTTTGTCTGCATCTACACCTAAGCCTTTGGCTACCGCCATTCCGAGTTTTGCATCGGCACGGAAAAAGTGACAAAGCTGACGATTGACAATCAGGTCTTTTTTCTTACCCGCAATGCCACTCATCGAACCTACAATATTTGAAACAAGATTGTTTCTGTCAAAGTCATTCAACGCTTTGGTAAAAAGCAAACCCGCCTGTGTAAAATGATCGTTTTCGCCTTCTCCATTTCGGTCGTACCAATCTGCCGTATTACTTTCTAAAGTCATTGGAAGTTCTTTGTACGACTGGTCGGCATAAATGTCGTCGAAGCTGTTTGGAGAGTAATTAGGTGAATCTTCACCGTTTCCGTCCACACGCATCGCGCCATCTCTTTGGTAGTTTGAAACCTGATAGGGACATTTGTTTACCGGTATCTGTTCGTAGTTTACGCCTAAACGATGGCGATGTGCATCGGAGTATGAAAGTATTCGTCCCTGCAACATTTTATCAGGTGAATAACCAATTTCATCAGAATGTTGAATTTCAGACCAGGTGAGCTTTTCAATGTCTGAAAAACGAAGCCCTGTGAGTGCGCTGAAAATGAAAGCGTTTTTGAGAATTTCGATTTCACAATGGGCTTTAACTGCGCGATTCAGTTCTTCCAGGGTTAAAAATTCTCTTTTCGTTTCGGCTTCGGTAATTCCGGTTACTGCATCCCCAGGATTGCGGAGAAGAATCTCGTCTTTGACCGCTTCTTTGAGTGCAGACCTGACTTTATTGAAATAGGAAGCACAGGAATTTTTTGAAAGGTTGGTGCCTTGCTTTGTTTTTGCATCGTAAACCAAATAATGCTTTAAATCTTCCAGCCATTGCCTGTCAATATCCGCGAACCGAACATTTGATTTATTCCAATTCTTCAGGTGTTTCAATGCGCTTAGCCAGTTGCCATAATTCCCGCCTGAATCTCTTCTATTTTCAGCTAACAGTTCGAAATATGTCAGGAATAATGAATTTATCTTTTCTGAATCTTCGAACCCGTAAATACCGCTTTGAAGCTCCAATTGCCTTTTAGCCCGTATGTTTTCAGCTAATTGTAGTGTCTTCTTATTGAAACTTCTCTCTTCAGCTGTACGAGGTTTTTCAATTAGGTACAATCGTAAATACTCTAATTTTCGTTTCCCTTTGTGGTAATAATCCAGGTACATACTGATATTACCATTCTTTGTTCGTTGACGTAAGCTTACTTTCATAATGCAAAGAGTTTATCAATTTCTGAACGTTTTATGATGGTTCGCTTGCCAAGCTTGGCTGTATGGATGGTTCCCGCTTTCATTATTCTATAAAATGATCGCTCGCTTAAGCCCAGTAGCGTATGTGCTTCTTTGATGGAAAGGAAATCTTTTTGCTTAATGGCTTCAAGATTTAGTTCGGTAAGGGATAAAAGTTTTTGGGCGTTGGTTTCTTCGTTGACTCTCCCAATCTTGTTTTCTTTCTTACGTTGCTTATATGACATTGACGCACATCGGTGACTGCAGAAACGGGTTACAGTGGTTCTGAATGTATATACTTTACCGCAGAACTCGAATATCTTTTGGATTTCAATTTTACTGCTCATGCTATTTACTGCCTACAACTGTCAGGGACTGTCTACAACTGTCAGGGACTGCCATCATTTCGCCACATTTGTTGCCGGGCAACAGATTTATGCATTCGGGCAACAAATGAACAACAAATATAAACAAAAAAGAGCAATTGGGCAACAAATAAAGGAAAATAAAACTATGTAAAGTGCAGTAAAAGAAGGGTAAAAGTCATTCATAGGAAAGCGGTTTACTTTCCGATACAAAACTTCCCAAAAATATTGCCCAATATCTCATCCGTAGTCACCTCACCGGTGATGGAACCCAGATGATATAAAGCCTGACGTATGTCGATGGCAATGAGGTCGGTAGGTACTTGCTCCCGGAATCCCTTTTCCACCTGTTCGATTGCGGTAAGAGCATGGCTAAGGGCTTCATAATGCCGCGAATTGTTGACCAGGATATCGTCCGAAAGGCTGTCTTTTTTCACATGATTTACCAGCGTTTCGGCTACCAGATGAATGTTTTCTTTTTGCTTAGCCGATGCAAATACGGTTTCCAGCTCCAGCAACTCTCTTAGATGGGAAGGGATTTCCCGGAGTTTATCAATTTTATTGGCAACCAGGATGAAATGTTTGTTTTGGTCGCTGATATAGGCTTTAAATTCACTCAGAATTTCAGCAAGACTTTCCTTATTTGCTTTGCTGATATCACAAACATACAGGATGAGGGAGGCCTGCTTGATTTTATCATAGGTTTTTGTGATGCCCAGGTTTTCCACCAAATCTGCTGATTGGCGCAGACCTGCCGTGTCAATGAAACGGAAGGTATAGCCATCAATGACTATGGTATCTTCAATGGCATCGCGGGTAGTCCCCGGAATCTCTGAAACAATGGCCTTTTCTTCGTTAAGAATAGCATTCAGCAAGGTTGACTTTCCGGCATTAGGCTTCCCGATTATAGCCACAGGAATCCCTTTCTTGAGTACATTCCCCATATTGAAGGAACTCTTTAACCTGACTAGCTCAACTTTTAATTCGCTGGTAAGTTCAAAAAACTTTTGGCGGTCGGCAAATTCAACATCCTCCTCACTGAAGTCCAATTCCAGTTCAAGAAGGGAGGCAAAATCCACCAGTTTCTTTCTCAATTCACTTATTTTATTAGAAAAGCCACCGCGCATCTGCTTGATGGCCATTTGATGGGCACTGATCGACTCGGAGGCAATAAGGTCGGCCACCGCTTCTGCTTGTGAGAGATCCATTTTTCCATTAAGAAAAGCACGCATGGTGAATTCGCCGGGCCTTGCCATTCGGGCTCCCTGATTAATCAGAAGTTCGAGCATCTTTTGCTGGATATATTCGGAACCATGGCAGGAGATCTCCACAGATTCTTCCCCGGTATAGGAGTGAGGCGCTTTAAAATAACTGACGAGCACTTCGTCCAACAATTTGCCGTTTTCATGAATCTCTCCCAGGTACAAATGATGGCTTTGGAGGTTTTTGGCAGTAAGGGGATGTCCGGTGGAATGAAAAATATTCAAGAGAATAGGAAGACTGTTTAGCCCTGACATTCTGACAATTGCAATGGCTCCCATTCCAGGAGAAGTGGCGATAGCGCAAATGGTGTCTATGTTATAAGTGTTTGAAATAGAGCTATTCATGACTTAATTCAAAATGGTTAATAAATAACAAAAATAAGCAAGAAATCTCAATTCTTAGCATAAAACGTATTACCTTTGGCACTTCATTTTAGCCAAGACAAAAAAAATATAACAAATGAGCGTATTAGTTAATAAAGATTCGAAGGTAATCGTTCAGGGATTTACCGGAAGCGAAGGTACTTTTCATGCCTCTCAGATGATAGAGTATGGCACCAATGTGGTTGGAGGTGTAACTCCCGGAAAAGGTGGACAAACGCATCTTGAGAAACCAGTTTTTAATACGGTGAAAGATGCGGTAGACCAAGCTGGAGCTGATGTTTCAGTAATTTTTGTGCCACCGCCATTTGCTGCGGATGCTATTATGGAAGCTGCTGAAGCAGGAATAAAAGTAATTATTTGTATTACTGAAGGTATCCCTACAGAAGATATGGTGAAGGTGAAAGCGTATCTTTCTGATAAAGATTGCCGTTTGATTGGTCCTAACTGTCCTGGTGTGATTACCCCGGGCGAGGCCAAAGTGGGCATTATGCCTGGTTTCATTCATAAAAAAGGTAAAGTAGGCATTGTATCCCGCTCGGGTACCTTAACTTATGAAGCTGTAGATCAGCTTACTAAAACGGGTTTAGGACAGACTACCGCCATTGGAATTGGCGGCGACCCCATCATTGGTACTACAACCAAAGAGGCTGTTGAATTGCTCATGAATGATCCTGAAACCAAAGGTATTGTGATGATTGGTGAAATTGGCGGAGGCATGGAAGCTGAAGCTGCATATTATATTAAAGAACATGGAACGAAACCTGTGGTTAGTTTCATTGCTGGTGCTACAGCTCCCAAAGGGCGTACCATGGGACATGCCGGTGCCATCATTGGAGGGAAAGCAGATACCGCTGAAGCCAAGAAAGCAATCCTGCGTGAGTGTGGTGTTTATGTAGTTGATTCCCCTGCTGAAATTGGGAATAAAATGTTGGAAGTTTTAGGTAATTAGTATTATATATGATTGCTAGTATATGAGGCTTTCCTTAAAGGGGAGCCTTTTTTTTGCGAATAATGATTGAATAAACGAGTCGTTCAGTATTCATGCGATGGCTATACAATGGTTAGACAGTTGTCACAGGGTGATTGATCATGGGCTTTTGAAATCAGTAATTGAGAAAACCGCCTCCAAAGGAGTCCTATGGACAAACTCCACGTATTTCAGGCACAGAAAAAAACGTAATTCGTAATTTTTAATTCGTAATTTACTTGTGGTCATTGGCTTCGCGTCAGACAATCGTTATACGATGGTCAAACGATTGTATGTCTATAATATTAACTGAGAGCTTTGCAAACTAAACACTTGTCATTCTGAACCACAAAACCCGGAGAAATGGGTTAACTAACAAATAATGACGTATAGTAGGGCATTTCTTCATTCATAAATCGGTGTTCCTTATTCTTAAATCAAATGAATATCGAACAAGGATTGTCCGTAGGAATGCCTTTGGCAAACGATTTGAGAATTTTTGAAGTATCTGGTTTAAAGCCGATTACCAAAATACGTCATTAGTAACGTAGTGAGGAATCTGTAATTACAGAGTTATACAACTACTTATGAGGCTCTTGACTGACGTCAGGCAAGCTTCGCCTTGCTCAGTGTGACAAAAAAGGAATTTTGCCAATCTCTCAAACGATAATTATATGGCATCAACTCGTCTTAAAATTGATTGCATTTATCTTTTTTACCTTCAACTGATGCCAGTTTTGGGTTAAGTGGCGAGCGCTTAAATTTGACTTGCAAAGAGCGGCTTCATTTCTTTCTTTTAAATTTGTTCTTTGCTTGTTCGGTCAGGTCTTCTAGTTTATCTTTAAGGTTGCCCATTTCTTCTTTAATAATTTTTTCAATATTTTTGATATTCACCGGAGTGCCCTGCATTTCTAATTTTTCGGCGGTTGTTTTGGCTGGAGGAATAATAATCCACATAACCAAATACAGAAGTAGAGAGACGCCTGAAAGAATGGCGATAAGGAATACCGCCCGAACCCAAACCTGGTCTATATTTAGATAAGCTCCAAGTCCCGAACAAACGCCGCCTAAAATGCTATTGTCCATATCGCGGAAAAGGCGTTTTTTGGTATTGCCGTAATTATCTTCAGCATGAGCAGTCGTCTCTTCCTGTTCAAAATCACCGGGTTTCCCCAAAACGGAGATCACTTCATTCACTTCGTCCAGCTTGATAACGTTTTGCGGAGATTTCAACTTTTGTTGGAATAATTCAGCCATCCTATTTTCAATATCGGATATAATTTCTTCATCTCCCGGCTGATGTTTGAAGTAGATTCTTAATTTTTTAAAGTAATCTTCCAACGCGATATAGGCATCTTCATCCAGGTAAAAATTGATTCCGGCAAGGTTGATGGTTCTAGTCTGTTTCATAGCGCATAATTTTTGATGATCTTGTTTACTGATTGACTGAGATTATCCCAGGATGTTTTTAAAATTTCCCTGGTGTCTTTGCCTTCTTCTGTCAGGCTAAAATATTTACGAGGTGGGCCGGTGGGCGATTCCTCCCAACGGTACTTTAAAAGGCCTTCGTTTTTTAAGCGGCTCAAAAGGGGATAGAGGGTGCCTTCAACCACCAGCAACTTGGCCTCTTTAAGCGCAGCCAGTAGGTCGGAACTATACAATTCTTTATCGGAAATAATGGATAAAATGCAAAGTTCCAAAACCCCTTTGCGCATTTGTGCTCCTTTTTTTATTGCTTCCATTCGGTAAAGATAATATAAAATATAATACCATGCAATACATAGTAGTAATATTTTTAAAATACGTTGATTTCTTTTATCTTTTGTCTTGTTTAAACGGTCATTTGGCTTCGCTGTCATACAATGGTCAAACGATGGTTATACAGTCGTCTCTAGATGATTCGTCATTGGCTTTCGATATAAGCAATTGAGAAAAACGCCTCCGAAGGAGACCTATGGACAAACTCCAGGCATTCCATGCACTGAAAAAAACGTAATTCGTAATTTTTAATTCGTAATTAAATAACAAATTACTTAACATAAATCGCCCTTGGTGCGATGATCCACATGCTGACTCCCCGGCCGATCATAAATAGATTTAGCGCAAGCCAAAGGCCCTGGTTATGTAATAAAGGGAAACTGATATAAAAAACAGGAAGGAAAATGAATAAAGAGGAGATTATCATGGTGTTGCGCATGGCCTTTGATGCGGTAACGCCCACATAAATGCCATCCCAAATAAAAGCTGCCATACTGGTGAGCGGCAATAAAATGATCCAGAAATAAAATTTATTTGCCAGGCCCAATATTTCCTTATTATTGGTCAATATTCGCATAAAATACTTCAGACCACCAAGGTATATCAGGCTGGTTAATAAAGCGATTCCCAATCCCCATAAAAACAAGCTGTGAATGGTTTGCTTAAGGAGAATCGGCGACCCGGCACCTTTGGCTTTGCCTGTAAGTGCTTCCCCGGCATAGGCAAATCCGTCGGCAAAATAGGAAAAGAAAAAGAAGAACTGGAAAAGGAGAGAATTTACTGCTAAAATATTATTTCCCAATCGTGCCGATTGGCTGGTAAAGAAAGATAAAACTAAAATCAGCAATAGCGTTCGGATGAAAATGTCACCATTGAGTTTAAAAAAGGCCTGAAGACCTTCTTTTTGCAGGATTATCTTCAATGCAATGATGCGTGTATAATTTTTGAATTTCGCATTTAAAAGGACAAAAGCCAATAATAGTCCGGAATACTGGGCGATTACACTGGCAATGGCAACACCGTTTGATGTCATTTTAAAAACATATACAAAAACAAAATCCAAAGCGATATTCATTGCATTGACTACCAATGCAATGATCATGGGTATTTTAGCATTTTGCATTCCGAGGAACCAACCATAAAAGCTATAAAGTGCCAGCGTAGCCGGAGCGGCCAAAATACGAATGTAAAAATACTGTCTTGCCAGGGTTTTGACTTCCTCACTCCCGCTGAGTAAGCGAAAGGCAATCCACTGAAGTGGGAATTGCAAGATGATTAAGCCCATTGCCAGAATAAACGACACCAATAGCGATCGTTGCAGGCCTTCACTCAAGGCCTTTTTGTCTCCTGCGCCATAGGCTTGTGCAGTAAAGCCACTGGTTCCCATGCGCAAAAATCCAAGGCTTAGATACAATACATTAAAAATGGTAGTTCCCAGTGCTACAGCCCCCACGAAGACCGCACTTCCTGCTTTTAGGTGACCCATAAGCGCAAAGTCGGCCATCCCTAATAAAGGTACCGTTAGGTTGGTGATGATGTTGGGGATGGCAAGCTTTAGGATTTGACGGTTCATGATTTTTAGGATGAAACGCGTTTTATCTTTGATGAAGCCCACATTCTTTGGTGTCAGGATTCTCCCACCACCAGCGGCCTGCACGAACGTCTTCCCCGTCTTGAATGGCACGGGTGCAGGGTTGACAGCCAATGCTTGCAAAGCCTTTTTTATGCAAGGGGTTGATGGGAACTTTGTGCAGTTGAATATAGTCCCAAACATCCTTTTCGCTCCAGCTTATCAGCGGATTAATTTTGAGAAGGGCATTGTTTGTATCCCATTCAACAATTTGAATAGTTTGTCGTGTAACCGACTGTTCACGCCTTAAGCCCGTTATCCAGGCATCCAGATCGTGGGTTGCGCGCATGAGGGGCTTAATCTTTCTTAACTGACAGCATAATTTGCGATTTTCGATGCTGTCATAAAACAAATTGATTCCCTTTTCCGCCACCATTTTTTCAACATCCTCCTTCTCAGGAAAATATATTTCGATTTTTAGACCATATTTCTTGCTGCAACGATCTATTAAATCATAGGTCTCTGGGAATAATCGTCCGGTGTCAAGTGTAAATATCTTTGCCCTGCGATCAATTTGGCTAATCATATGTGTAATTATCTGGTCTTCTAGCCCCAGACTGGTGGAGAAGGCAATTTTATCTTTAAAGCGCTTCAGAAAAAAAGATATAATTTCTTCGGGAACCGCATCCTGCAGCTGCTCATTCCACTGTTTGATTTTGTTTTGGTCGATCATTGAAAAATATTGATAATAAATTTGTATGCAAAACTAAATGATTTTTTTGGCTTGGCCTTTACCCTAAGCTAAAGATAAAGAAACTGAAGTTATTAAAGGCTGCACATGACCGAAAGCCAGCTAAATACCTGAGGGATAGGAACGGAATAATTACAGATCAACAATGAGGGAAGAATATAGCGGTATCTTTATTGATAACCCCATTCTTATGAGATAAAATATACATTTTTCACCGAATTCAAGCCTAAACTGATTATTTTTGAACAAAAGAAATTTAGGATGAGAATTCATTTTATTGCCATAGGTGGCAGTGCCATGCACAATTTAGCCATTGCCCTCAAGCTTAACGGACATCAAATTAGTGGTTCGGATGATGAAATTTTTGAGCCTTCCCGAGCTCGATTGATCAAATACGATTTGTTACCTACAGAACAAGGATGGTTTCCCGAAAAAATTAGTAGCGAATTAGATGTCATTATTTTGGGCATGCATGCACGGCTTGATAACCCTGAATTGCTGCGGGCAAGGAACTTAGGCTTAAAGATATATTCCTATCCTGAGTTTTTATACGAGCATTCCAAAAATAAAAAGCGTGTGGTTATCGGCGGCAGTCATGGAAAAACAACCATTACAGCCATGGTTATGCATGTCATGAAATTTTACAAAAAAGATTTTGATTATTTAGTGGGCTCGCAATTAAAAGACTTCGAGGTGATGGTTCGTTTGAGTGAGCATGCGCCGGTCATGATCTTCGAAGGTGATGAATATTTGAGCTCACCCATTGACCGGCGACCCAAATTCCATTGGTATAGGCCTCAGATTGCCCTACTGAGTGGTATTGCCTGGGATCACATCAACGTATTCCCCAGCTATGAAAATTATCTGGAACAATTTTCCACCTTTATTAATTTAATAGAAGAGGATGGGGTTTTGGTATATCAGGCACAGGATGCGGAGTTGAAAAGATTGGTGGATGAAACACCAAAGAAGGTTCAGAAAGTCCCTTATCATATTCCTCCTTTTTATATTCTAGATGGCATCACTTTTTTAAAAGATGGAAGCAGGGATGTCCCTTTGAAGATCTTTGGACGGCATAATTTGACGAATTTAAGTGGTGCTCAATTGGTTTGTAAAGAATTAGGTATTGATTCGAGTGCCTTTGCGGAAGCTATTCAAAGTTTTGAAGGTGCAGCTAAAAGGTTAGAATTGGTGGCTCAGAAGGGGAGAGGCAGACTCTATACAGATTTTGCGCATGCTCCCTCCAAACTGAAAGCCAGTTTGCTGGCCGTGAAGGAGCAGTTTGTAAGTCAAAAGCTTGTGTCTTGTTTTGAATTGCATACTTTTAGTAGTTTGAATAAAAAGTTTTTATCAGAATATGCCGGGGCTATGAATGCGGCTGATGTTGCAGTTGTTTATTTTAGTCCACATGCCCTCAAAATGAAACGCTTGCCGCCATTGGACAAAAAGGATGTGAGAATTGCCTTTGGTAGAAGTGACTTATATGTGTTTGACGATTCTGATGATATGCTGAATTGGTTAAAACAAAACACCAATCCCGAAAATATTTTTTTAATGATGAGTTCAGGAAATTTTGATGGGCTAAATATGAATGAATTGGCAAGTGAACTTCTGTTCTGAACCTCAAGGCACCAGCGGACGCTGGCGCTAGAGAAGCTTATTCTTATTCAATGCTCTTAAGGCATAAAAAAATCCGGCAGTTAACCGGATTTTTTTTTACTGCAAAAGAGTCACCTGATTAGCCATTCATTGACATCAGGAATTCCTCATTCGATTTAGTAAATTTAATCTTATCTTTTAGGAACTGCATGGCCTCGACAGGGTTCATATCGGCCAGGTGATTTCTTAAGATCCAGATACGTTGTAATACGTCTTTATCTAATAAAAGATCTTCGCGGCGCGTACTTGATGAGACAATGTCGATAGCGGGAAAAATCCGTTTATTGGAAAGTTTGCGATCAAGTTGAAGCTCCATATTACCGGTTCCTTTAAATTCTTCAAAAATCACTTCATCCATTTTGGAGCCGGTGTCTACCAAGGCAGTGGCCAAAATGGTAAGCGAGCCTCCATTTTCAATTTGGCGGGCGGCACCAAAGAAACGTTTGGGCTTCTGCAAAGCATTGGCTTCTACCCCCCCTGATAATACTTTTCCGGAGGCCGGCGACACGGTATTATATGCTCTGGCTAAACGCGTTATGGAGTCGAGTAAAATAACCACATCATGACCGGTTTCAGTCATACGCTTGGCTTTTTCCAGCACAAGATTAGCAATCTTAACATGCTTTTCGGCCGGTTCGTCAAAAGTTGAAGCAATCACTTCTGCATTCACGCTACGTGCCATGTCGGTAACCTCCTCCGGACGTTCGTCAATAAGCAGTATAATAAGGTATACTTCCGGATGATTGTATGCAATGGCATTGGCCACTTCTTTCAGCAATACCGTTTTACCGGTTTTTGGTTGTGAAACGATCAATCCACGTTGGCCTTTGCCGATAGGGCAGAACATATCCATGATGCGCGTGGAAATAGACTCCTTGGGATGGCCTGTCAAGCGAAATTTACTTTGTGGGAATAATGGAGTCAAATAGTCAAATGGGATACGGTCGCGAATTTCTTCCGGTGTCTTTCCATTGATGGTAATTACCTTGATGAGTGGAAAATATTTCTCCCCTTCTTTGGGCGGACGTATGGTTCCTTTGACGGTATCACCGGTTTTTAATCCAAATAATTTAATTTGTGACTGGGAAACATAGATGTCATCCGGCGAATTCAGATAATTATAATCAGAGGAACGAAGAAAACCATACCCATCCGGCATAATTTCGAGAACACCTTCTGAATCAATAATCCCATCCAACTCAAACCTGTATTCAGGTCTTTTCTTAGTCTCGACAGTTGGTTGATTTGCAGCCGGGGCTTTCGTTTTTGAAGGCTCTGCAGAAGCAGGGACATCTTTTTTTACATCAGTTTGTTCAGTAACAGCAACAGAAGAGTCCTTGGTTGGTATTTTATCAATTGGTTGGGGAGTGACTTTTCTTTTAGGTGAACGTGCTTCAAACTGAGCCAAATGCGATTTGGGTTTGCGAGGCTCATTTATCGGTCTTGTTTCGTCTTTTCCCGGTTGTGGAGCAGACTCTTGATTCTGATTTGTTGCTTTTTCAGTAGCTTGTTCATTTGAATCTGCCTTAGGAGTGCTTATAGACTCGTCTTCAATGGGAGTAAGCGCAGCGGCTGGTCTGATTTCTTTATTACTGGAGGCAATAGGAGCTATAGGCCGACGAGGTCTGCCGCGATGTCTTTGTGTGTTTGGATTGACTTTTGATTCTTGTTTTTTCTCCGGCTCAGATGAACTAACATCTGTTTTGTCAGTTGAAGAATCTTTTGGGGTGCTTACTTCCTTGGTAATTTGCTGAGGATTTGCTTCCTTGCGTGGCTTGTTGCTTCGGTGTTGAGGCTTATTTCTGGCTTTCGTTAAAGAAGAGCTCTTTTCCTTCTCCGGCAAATCCTTGGTAGGATTTAATGCTTGCTGATCTAATATTTTGTAAATCAGCTCTTTTTTTAATAATTTTTCTGGCTTAGGAATGCTGAGTTCACTAGCAATCTCACGCAGCTCGCCAACGAGCTTTCCATTAAGCGCTACAATGTCGTACATAATTTTTGAATTAATTTCATTTGATAAGAAAAATCCGATTAATTGTTTTGGATGAAATGTATGTGTATATCTTTTTGGAGAAATTAAAAGGATCCTTTTAGTGCTGCAAATATAATTAAATTATTAATTGCAAGGCTTTATGATAAAAATTTCTAATTGTTCTAAAATGGGCTGAATATTATTTAGCCTCTAAAATGGCTATTTGCCTTTCTATCAGTATTTGACATTGTGGCTTCTTTTTTTCCTACATTTGCCCAAGTACAAATCCGGATTATTAGCTCATCTAAACACAAACCTTATGATTACAGAGAATCTTGTGGTCTATTTTAATACGGCCATTAAAGAAAATTGGGACAAGCCCGCCTTGTCTGATTATAACGGTAAAACCATTAACTACAAGGAAATAGGAGAGGCGATAGCAAAGTTCCATATTGTCTTTGAAAGAACAGGAATTAAAAAGGGTGATAAAATTGCCCTGATTGGTAAGAATTCTGCCCATTGGGGAGTGGCTTATCTGGCTGTGGTCAGTTTTGGTGCCGTTATTGTTCCTATTTTGCCTGATTTTCTTCCCAAAGACATTCATTATATCGTCAATCATTCTGAATCAAAACTTTTATTTGCTGCATCATCCATATGGTCTACCTTGGATAGTGATCAAATGTTGGATTTAAAAGCTGTGTTTGGGCTGGATGAGCTGATGCCTTTGTATGCTCGGATGGAGCATCTGGACGAAGTCATCCATTCACTCAACGGCTGGCTGAACGACAAATACCCCAAAGGATTGCATGCAGCAGATTTTAACTTACCAAATGTGGAGAATGATCAATTGGCAGAGATAAGCTATACCTCTGGTACCACAGGCTTTTCAAAAGGAGTGATGCTGCTACATAACAGCCTGGCGGCCAATATCCGATTTGCTCGTACGCATATGCCGCTGAAATCTGGCGATAAGATTGTGTCTTTTTTGCCCTTGGCTCATGCTTATGGATTGGCCTTCGAATTTTTATTTCCATTTTCATTAGGTTGCCACGTTACTTTCCTTACAAAAACACCAAGCCCGGCTATTATAACCAAAGCATTTCAGGAAATCAAACCACGATTAATCCTTTCGGTTCCTCTGGTTATTGAAAAGGTTTATAAAAAGAAGATCTTACCTGAAATCCGTAAAGCACCATTAACATGGCTCCTAAAAACACCGTTGGTCAATAAGTTAATATATAAAAAGGTATTGGCAGGTATTAGCCAGGGTTTTGGCGGAAATTTTGTAGAAGTCGTTGTTGGGGGTGCAGCCCTGAGTGAAGAAATTGACTTGTTCTTCCGGAAGATTGGTTTTCCCATTACAGTCGGCTATGGCATGACCGAGTGTGGGCCACTGATTTCCTATGCGCCGGCTGATGAAGCGAAAGTGGGTTCATGCGGAAGAGTTGTTGATACCTTAGAAGTGAGAATTGATTCCCACGATCCGGAAAATGAGGTGGGTGAGATTTTAATGCGTGGTGAGCATGTGATGGTTGGTTATTATAAAAACCAGGAAGCAACAGATTTGGCAATTGATAAAGAAGGTTGGCTGCATTCGGGTGATTTGGGAATTATTGATAAGGAAGGTTTTATTTTCATTAAAGGACGAAGTAAGAGCATGATTCTCGGTCCCTCCGGCCAGAATATTTATCCCGAAGAAATAGAGTCGGTAATCAACAACCGCGCTTGTATTGCTGAAACAGTAGTGGTGAAGAAAAATGATAAAATTGTTGCATTAGTATATCCCGATGAAGATGTAGTGAAATCTTTGAGACTAACAAAGAAAGAGCTGGAAGATAAACTGGAAGACTATCGAAAAGAGTTAAACAAGCATTTCCCGAACTATATGGCAGTTTCCCGCTTCGTTATTCATACCGAACCTTTTGAAAAGACACCTAAACAGAGTATCAAACGGTTTATATACCAATAGGTTTAATAGTTAATAGCATAGGTGTTTATGTCCGAAATAAAACGCTTTCTGGAAAAAGTTGCAGCATTTATCCTTCTCAGGGAGGAAAAAGATTTATTGAAAACGCTGCTTATTTTTCCGAATAATCGTTCCGGGATTTTTCTTAAAAATCATTTACGGCAAATGGCTAAAAATGATTTATGGCTCCCCGAAATGTTAAGTATCGATGAATTTATGCTTCAGCTATCGGGGCTAAATTTGCTTGATCCGATTGCGGTTTCTTTAAAATTGTATGAAGTTCATAAAAAGATTGAGGGAGCTAATGCCAGAGGTCTAGATGATTTTTTGAACTGGGCTCCGCTCATGCTCAACGATTTTAATGATATTGATTTTAATCTGGTACCGGCACAATCTCTTTTCAGTGAATTATCCGATGTGAAAGCCATAGAAAAGTGGAACCTGGACGGAAAGCCACTGACGGGTTTGCAGGCTCAATATCTGAAATTTTTTCATTCCCTTTTTGATTATTATCAAGCGTTGCACCAATTATTGTTAACGGACAAAACTGCCTATAAGGGCATGGCCTATCGCTTAGCTGCGGAAAATAGTAGAAATCAAAAGCAGGAACTTCCCTGGCGTAATTTCATCTTTGTTGGCTTTAATGCCTTGACAGAGGCAGAAAAAGCAGTGGTTAAGTCTTTAAAAGAAGATTATCATCTTGACTATTTGATTGATGCGGATTCCTTTTATTTTGATGGCCATGAAAATCAAGCGCATGAGGCTGGAATGTTTTTAAGAGATGCGTTGAAAATATTAAAAATTAAGCCAAGCTGGATAGAAAATCAGCTGTTGCTATCGGAAAAACATATTGAAATTGCACAGGCTACAAAACACATGGGTCAGGCAAAGTATGCCGGGAAGGTGTTGCAGGAGTGGTTCTCCAAGCATTCCTATGAGCCTGCAAAAACTGCTGTGGTTTTATTGGATGAAAGTTTGCTTGTTCCTTTGCTTGCCAGTGTTCCTCTTCACAGTGGTGGAGCAGATGATGAAAGTCTCAATTACAATGTTACAATGGGTTACCCCTTGGCATCCAGCCCGTTTAATGATTTTGTCGATCGGTGGCTCCAACTACTTATTAATCGGCAGGAAGATGGCAAAGGACGCATTTCTTTGCCTACCTTAAGCTTGCTATTCAAAAATTCGTTGACCGATATATTATTAGGAAAGGAGGGAAGCCAATTTCTGGTGGAATTAAATAGTCGAAATCTTTTTTGGGAAAAGGAGCATATCCTACTGGATGAAGACAATAATGAAAAAGTAAAAGATTTTCTCCATACACTTTTTCAAAAGCTTGATTCTCCGGGAATATTTTTAGTTCGATTTGCAAGCTTCATGCAAAAACTGGCAGCTCTTCCCATCATGGCAGACGCTGGCTACGTGTTGTTGCGGTATCAATTGGTGGCAATGACCAAAATTGTGAAAATTCTTGGTGTGATGCTTAAGGATCAGTTGCAGGAAACAAGTTTCGGTACATTGCAAAAACTTCTTAGCCAGTTAATAGCGCGCCAGGAGATTAGCTTAAAGGGTGAACCGCTTTCCGGTGTCCAGCTTATGGGGCTATTGGAAACACGTAACCTTGATTTTGAAAATATTATTATACTTGGCGCCAATGAAGGTTTGTTGCCGAAAACAACTTTTCAGGATTCATTTATTCCCTTTGATCTTCGAAGAGCCTACCAGCTCCCTTTGCCAAACAATAAAACCGCCATTGCTTCTTACCATTTCTTTCGGCTATTGCAACGTGCCAAACGGGTGCTCATGGTTTATAACTCGGAAGTGGAATCCTTAGGCGGTGGTGAAGCCAGCCGTTATATCCTCCAAATTGAGAATGAATTACTTCCGAAAAATCCAAAAATTATTTTGGATAAAAGACTTGTCAATGTTCCATTACATAAGCTTGTAGCCACAAAAGCTATTCGAGTTAAAAAAACAGCGAGCGTGCTGAGCCGGTTAAACGAAATAGCTCAAAAGGGCTTTTCGCCTTCGGCGCTGATTGCCTATATCAATTGTCCATTGCAATTTTATTATAAAGAGGTGCTACATCCCACGATTCCTGATCGTCTGGAGACTTCTATCGAATCGAACACCTTCGGCAGTGTTGTCCATGGCGTGCTGGAGGCTATTTATTCGCAACATCTGGGTAAAACAATTGATCCAAATGGCCTTATCAGTAAGCTTTCGCAGGTGGATGTTCTCTTGAAAGATCAGTTTACCGAACATTATGGTCCCCACGACTTAAGTTATGGTAAGAATCTACTGATGGTGAGTGTCGCCCGTGAATATGTGACACGCTTTGTGAAAAATGAAGCCTTCAGTCTAAAAAAGAATGCTTTTATCTTGCTTGGTTTGGAGTTAAAACTTCACGCAAGCTTGGATGTGGGAGACAAAAGGGTAAATATAAAAGGCTTCATTGACAGGGTAGATAAATCAATTCGTAATGGGCAAATAAGAATTGTGGATTATAAAACCGGAGCCATTTACCCCTTTGAGTTGAAAATTAAAGAGTGGGACACATTAATCTCTGATAAAAAATATAGTAAGGCCTTGCAGGTGCTCATTTACCAATGGCTTTATCTAAAGAATAATAAGGACACGAAGGCTGTTGCTGCCGGATTAATTAGTTTAAGGAGCGCGTCGGGAAAATTCTTGCAAGTAACACTACCTGAGATAAGTAAGCAGGATATGCTGGCGCATATCGTTGAGGATCTAATGGTACAATTGATAAATGATATCTTTGATGTCGAAAAAGACTTTTATCAAACCGATAATCTTGAAAACTGCAATTACTGTGATTTTAAGAACTTGTGTACCCGTTAAAATTCACAGGCAAAGCCAGTGTGTTTTTGGGAAAATTGTCTATTTTTGTTGGTATAGGGTTCAAGACCATAGTATCTTATTAATTTCCTGAAGTATGACTACACAAAAAAAGTATAATATCCTCATTGTTGACGACAGACCTGAGAATCTGTTAACCCTTGAAGGAATTCTAGATAGCTCCGAACTGAATCTAATCAAGGCTCATTCAGGCAATGAAGCACTGGGTTTATTGTTAGAACATAGTGTTGCATTGGTACTTATGGATGTTCAAATGCCTGGTATGGATGGTTTTGAAACCGCTGAAATCATGCGATCAAGCGATAAAACCAGGCATATCCCTATCATTTTTGTTACGGCCATCAGCAAACAACGTAAGCATATTTTCAAAGGTTACGAAAAAGGGGCTGTAGATTATTTATACAAACCTCTTGATTTAGAAATCTTGAAAAGTAAGATTTCTGCTTTCGTTGATTTTTTTAAACATAAAGAAGCACTTGAGGAAACCACTCATAAATTGCAAAAAACTATTGAGCAATTACATGATGCAAAAGAAGAAGCTGAGGAAGCCACCCGTATTAAAAGTGTGTTCCTGGCTTCTATGAGCCACGAAATCAGAACTCCACTAAATGGAATTATTGGGATTGCCGAGCTTGGCTTAATGGACGAAGATTCGACTCCCATGCAAGCTGATCGTTATCTGGATATCAAAACATCTGGGCAAAATTTATTAGAGATTATTAATGATATTCTGGATATTTCAAAAATTGAAGCCGGGAAACTGGAATTGGAAGAAACTGAATTTAGCTTAAGGGATATTATTGATAAAGTGATTAAAATTATCCAGGTTCATGTCAATCATAAGGATATTGAGCTGGTGGTGGACGTAGCACCTGACATTCCTGATAATATCATTGGTGATCCATTGCGCTTGAGGCAAATTTTAACCAATCTGTTGGGAAATGCAGTAAAATTTACCCGGGATGGAATGGTGAAGTTAACTGTTGAGATGAAGGAATTGGTTGAAGAACAACTTAGGGTTCAATTTAGTGTGGAAGACACAGGTGAAGGAATTCCTGTAGCGAAACAAAAGAAACTTTTTGAAGAATATACACAAGCGGATGTCTCAACTACGCGAAAATCAGGAGGAACCGGCTTGGGCTTAAATATTGCCCGCAGGCTTGTCAACCTTATGGGTGGAGACATTCATCTGGAGAGCGAAGATAGCAAGGGAAGTAACTTTTATTTTTCCCTTAATTTAATTACCGGAGAGGGTCATCGCTATTCAAAAAAGATAAATATTAGCCCGTCTTTAAAATACAAACAGGTATTGTTGGTAGATGATTTCCCTGAGACATTGAAATCCATTACCAGATTGCTTGAATATTGGAATATTTCTGTAAAGACAGCCTCCGACTTACATGATGCCGTTGAGCTGCTCGAAAAGGAAGCTTTTGATTTGGTTTTTGTTGATTTTCATCTTGAACATAGAAGTGCAGCAAAGATGATCCCTATTTTCAAAGTGGCGATGGGTGAAAATGCGGCTCGTCTGGTTTGGTTAAGTGGGAAAAAGACAGGTGAAGAAATGGAGGAATTAAAAAAGTCAGCAGATTATCCATTTATACTTAAGCCGGTCATGCAGCGCGATTTAAAGAATTTCCTTCAGGGAAAAACCAGAGAGGTTTTGCTCGAAGAGGAAATTATTAAGGTTGCGAAGCGACAAAAAGAAAGTTCTAAGAATACCCACCCCGAGCAAACTCAGTTACCTTTTGATTTAATGGGAGAAGTGCTGGTTGCCGAAGACCAGTTGATTAATCGCAAAGTGATTACCCAGTTTTTAGAACGCAAAGGCCTGAAGGTTAGGATTGCTGAAAATGGAAAGCAAGCGGTTGAGTTGTTTACGCAAAACCCGGAAGACTTTTTTATGGTATTAATGGATGTGCAAATGCCGGTGATGGATGGTTTAGAGGCAACACAAATGATCCGAACAATAGAGCAAAAACTCAAGACCCATATTCCTATTGTTGCAATGACCGCTCATGCCATGAAAGGCGATAAGGAAAAATGTTTGGCCGCTGGAATGGATCACTATCTTTCAAAACCAGTAAACGCAACAGAACTGTATAGTGTAGTGGAGAAGTATCATAAATAACCCTTCCTAAAAAGCCCTTAAGATGACGGAGAACAATGATTTTATTGATTATAATGAAGCCAACACATGGGAACGCTTAAAATATTCAATACGAACGTGGCGGAATATCGGCGTTGGAAAGTCGTTGTTTATTTGGTTTTTAGTGATCTCATTTGTACCCTTGGCCGCTGTAAGTTTTATAAACTTTCTGAATGCCTATCAGGGATTGACGATTGTGGCCGAAAAATCGTTGAATTCTTCTTCCCAACTACGTCTAAAGTATATTTATACTTTCTTCAGTAAAGCCAGCGATTTTCTGGAAATTTCTACTGTTTCGAAACACAAAAGGTCTCAGTTTGAGCACTTATTGCATAATTTTCATGCCAGTGGATTAACTCCACAAAGCTATGTTCAATCGGCGAATTGGAAAAAGATAACTCAACCATTATTACCTGAAATAGAGCCTTCACTGAAGTTACAGGGTTTTTATGATTTCTTATTCCTGGATAATAAAGGAAACATTTTATTCAGTACACGAAATGAATCTGACTTGGGCGAAAGCGTTTTCGGGAAAGACTTGAGAAATACACGCTTTGCCAGAACGGTGAAGGAAAGTATGGATGAACATAAAATGCTTTTCTCCGATTTGGAACATTATGCCCCCAGCCTGGGAATAATCTCAGGTTTTTTTGTTCGGCCTGTTAAGGACAGTTCTGGAAATCAAATGGGCGTGTTCGTACTACAGATTACCATGAAGAGTATTAATGGTATTCTTCAGCAGGAGGCAGGTTATGGAAAAACCGGGCAGGCCTTCCTGATAGGTGAGGATCTGCTTTTGCGTTCTGCTACGCGATTTGGAAATGCTTCAGATATTCTGGAAAAACGAATCGTCAATAAGAAGACGCTTGCTTGGCGCGATTATCTTCAACACCGTGATGATAATGCCTATTTAAAAACCAATGAGTTGGAGGAAGAAAGGGTAACTACCTATGATGCAGACGGTAAGGGGACATGGGTGTTGGGCATTTATCGTAACTTGAAAGATCTGGAAAAATTTGGCGTTCATTGGGCTTTGATTGAGGAAATTTCTCATTCGGAGGCCTTTGCTTATGCCCGTAAATTGTCTGATATAGTAAAACTGAGTTTTTTGATTACCATGTTGGTGGTGATCTTTATTTCCATCATGGTTACCCGCTGGTTTGTAAATCCAATCAAAGCCTTATCCTCTTGGGGAAAACAAATATCTACCGGATATTTGGTTGAGAAAAATATTAAAGCGCCGCAAAATGAAATTGGTGAAATGACAGATACTTTTAATAAGGTGGTTGTTGCGCTAAAAACTTATTCTGATGTTGCCAAGCTGGTAGCCAAAGGCGACTTAAGTGAAAGTGTTGAAGAAAGGGGAAAGGATGATGTACTCGCCCGATCGATTAATAAAATGGTCGAAAGTTTCCGATCGGTGGTTACCCAAGCCAATCGTATTGCTGAAGGGGATTATAATAACCTAATCAAACCACGCAGCGAAAACGATTCGTTGGGGAAAGCTTTGTTTAAGATGACTGAAACCCTTCGGAAAAATGATGTAAAGTTTAAAAACGATGATTGGTTAAAGTCTGGCCTTAATGAAATGGATGGTGTCCTGAAAGGGAAAAATGATCTACAGGAACTTAGCCAGGGAATCATTAGCTTTTTTACACTTTATTTAAAATCCCAATTGGGTTTGGTTTACCTCTACGATGAGGAAAGCAAAAATTTACATCTTAGTGCGACTTATGCGCTCTCTGCCGCAGACCCTCAACTTCAACAAATATATGAATCGGGTGAGGGACTGGTTGGTCAGTCTTTTAAAGATAAGAAGTCTATTATTGTTGATGCAAAAGATAAAAAGTCCATGCCAATGCTTGATTTTGGTGCCGGAAAGAAACAAGCCCATAGTATTGCCATCGTACCATTTTCTTTTGAAGACCGCGTGATTGGAATCATGGTCATTGGATCAGTGAACCCATTTTCTGATATGCAGTTGCAGTTTCTTGAGCTGGCAGTTCAAGATTTAGCCTTGGCTGTTATTACGCTTCAGTCGCACTTAAAAGTGCGTGAACTACTGATGCAAACGCAGGAGCAAGCAAAAATACTGGAAGTTCAACAAGAAGAATTAAGACAGGCCAATGAAGATCTAAAAGAGCAAACTGAAGCTCTAAAACGCTCGGAAGAAAGCCTTCAAACACAGCAGGAAGAGTTAAAAGTTACCAACGAAGAGCTGGAAGAACGTACAAAGGCATTGGAAATTCAACGGGATGCCATCAAGAGAAAAAATAAGGAGCTGGAGGAAGCCCGTAAGGAAATTGAAAAAAAAGCTTACGACTTGGAACAAACCAATCGCTACAAATCGGAGTTTCTGGCCAATATGTCGCATGAATTACGCACACCTCTGAATAGTATTATTGTGCTGTCGCAATTGCTCAACGAGAATAAAAATGACCACTTAAGTGAAAAAGAGAAAGAATTTGCCCGGACAGTAAATTCCTCGGGAATTGATTTGTTGAATTTAATAAATGATATTCTTGATTTATCAAAAGTAGAGTCGGGTAAAGTAGAAGTGAATGTGGAGCGGCTGTACCTTGATGATTTGGTAAACTATCTGGAAGAGAATTTTAAACCCATCGTCGAGGAAAAAGGTCTTTCCCTAAAAACAGAACGTTTAGGCGAGGTTCCTCCTTTTATTGATTCCGATCTCCAAAAGATACAACAGGTGATTAAAAACCTTATTTCGAATGCCATTAAATTTACTGAATCGGGGAGTATCACCTTACGTTTACGCAGTGAAAATGATCAAGAAAAGATTAAGCAGTTGGGTATTAATGCCAAGGAGTTAATTGCGCTCTCCGTAGTCGACACGGGCATTGGTATTCCAAAAGACAAACAAGATGTAATATTTGAAGCCTTTAAACAAGCTGATGGAACTACCAGCAGAAAGTATGGCGGAACCGGTTTAGGCTTAAGTATTTCGCGTAGCTTCTCGCACTTGCTCGGTGGAGCCATGGAACTCAAAAGTGAAGAAAACAAAGGTGCGGAGTTCATTTTATATTTGCCTTTGAAATATCAATTACCCGAGGGGGATGAGAAGAAAGTCACAAAAGCTGATGCTGATAAAACAGAGTCGGCTAAAGTCAAAATACCCGTAGCAACATCGAAGGCATCGAAGACTGTAGAAGCGAAGACTATGGAAACGATAAAGGTGAAGGATGATCGCTATTTTTTGACCGAGTCAGATAAAAAAGTACTTATTATTGAAGATGATAAAAATTTCACGGAAGTATTATTCAGCCTGGCACACGAACATGGTTTTAAAGCCATTCTTGCTGCAGATGGGGAAACAGGATTATACCATGCTGATTATTATCAACCTGATGCAATTATCCTTGACATAGGCTTGCCGGGTATCGATGGGAAGGAAGTATTAGATTTATTAAAAGAAAATGTGGTGACAAACGCTATTCCTGTCCACGTGATTTCCGCGGGAGATTTTGATGCTGATTTGTTAAAAAAAGGAGCCATCGGATATCTGAGTAAGCCTGTAAATAAGGAACAACTCGATGAAGTTTTTAATAAACTGGAGCGGATTGTGGAAAAAGAATTTAAGAAACTTTTGGTGGTGGAAGATGAGGCGGTGACGCGGAAAAGTATTGAAAATCTTTTAAAAGATGAAAACGTAAATATCACTTCCGTTGATAATGGAGGTGAAGCAATCGATTTACTCACCAAAGAGGATTTTGATTGTATGATTCTTGATTTGGGTCTGAAAGATATGACGGGTTTTGATGTGCTCGAACAGATTAATACGAATAAAGAAGCTAAAAAAGTTCCGGTAGTAATTTATACGGGCAATGAACTTAGTAAAGAAGAAGATGCTCGTTTACAAAAGTATTCTCAAAGCATAGTGTTGAAAGGTGCACGATCATTTGAACGATTATTGGATGAAACAACCCAATTTCTCCATCAAGTAGATAATGAATTTGGCAGAGGTAAAAAGAAATTAGGTGAGAAGACTCAGGGCGGCGAGAATATTTTAAAAGGGAAAACGATTCTACTGGTGGATGATGATATGCGTAATGTTTTTGCATTATCCAGCGTACTAGAAACTTACGATGTGAAAGTAGTCGTGGGCAGAAATGGTATAGATGGCATTGAGAAACTTCATGCCAACGAAGAGATCGATTTGATTTTGATGGACATCATGATGCCCGAAATGGATGGTTATGAAGCCATGCGCTTGATCCGCAAAGAAAAAAAATATGAAAAACTTCCAATGATTGCCTTAACGGCTAAAGCAATGAAAGGCGATAGAGAGAAGTGTCTTGCTGCCGGAGCAAATGAATATTTATCGAAACCAGTAGAAAGAGAAAAACTGATTTCTTTATTAAGGGTATGGCTGTATCGCTAATGATCGATCATCAGGATTAAATAAAAGGTATGATGACACCTCAGGCTACAGCGACCGAAAATATTGAGTTAGAGTTGCTATTGCAGGCCATGTATTTACAATATGGTTACGATTTTAGGGAATATAGTCGAGCCCACATCAAAAGAAGGGTTCTATATCGGCTTTCTCAAAGTGGCTTTCACAGTATCAGCGAGTTGCAAGATAAAATTCTACATGATCCGGTTTTTTTCGAGGCTCTTCTTCGTGATTTAAGCATTAATGTAACAGAAATGTTTCGTAATCCTGACTTCTACAAAAGTATTCGCAAGCAGGTAATCCCTCTATTGAAAACCTATCCTTTTTTAAAAATATGGCATGCAGGATGTTCAACCGGTGAAGAAGTGTATTCCTTCGCCATCATGCTCAAGGAAGAAGGATTATACGAAAGAAGCCAAATCTACGCCACCGATTTTAATCCTGATGTAATACAAATAGCAAAAGCGGGCGTTTATCCTATTCGACATATTAAAGAATACACATCAAATTATCAGCAGGCAGGTGGAACGTGCTCTTTCTCTGAATATTATCGTGCCAGTAACAATTCGGTGATTTTTGATCAAGACCTAAAAAAACAAATCGTTTTTGCTGCACATAATTTGGTTTCTGATGGGGTTTTTGCAGAAATTAACATGATAATATGCCGTAATGTTCTTATCTATTTTAATCGCGACTTGCAGAATAGGGTGTTGAATCTTTTTAATGAAAGCCTCGTAAACGGTGGGTATATAGGATTGGGATCGAAAGAAACAATTCAGTTTTCGCCCATTGCTTCAAAATATAAAACCATTGATTCTAAAGAAAAACTATTTAAAAAGAAAGTTGAATAAGACAGCAACATACCGAGCCATAGTAATTGGAACTTCTTCGGGAGGTTTATATGCGTTAAAGCAGCTTCTTCCTGCTTTGCCAAAAGATTTTCCTTGCCCCTTGATCATTGTGCAGCACATGAGTCCGCATTCGGATAATTATATGTCTAAGATGCTGAACGAAATCTCTCAAATCAAGGTCAAAGAAGCAGATGAAAAAGAAGCTATTTTACCCGGTGTAGCTTACATTGCTCCACCTGACTATCATTTGATGGTCGAACCGGATGAAACCCTCTCGCTTTCAGTAGATAATAAAGTGAACTATTCCAGGCCTTCTATCGATGTGCTGTTTGAAACCGCAGCCGAAACTTACCACAGGCAACTGATTGGGATTGTACTTACAGGTGCAAATGCTGACGGAGCTGCCGGATTGCTGAGCATTAAAAAGGCAGGAGGATATACCATTGTTCAGGAACCTGAAGATGCAGATAGTCCTGCTATGCCCACGGCAGCAATTCAAATGTCTAAACCCAACAGTATTTTAACCTTAAAAGAAATCATCAAGGCCTTACTAAGACCAGGATTCGTAATGCCGCCTAGATGAAGTATCTCCATCCCAGATAAACAATCGTAAAGACCACAAAAAACAGAAAGCCAAGCCAGGAAAGTATTTTCAAGAATAAACCGGGTTGTGCTTCCTTTGGGAAATGACGTCCGGTTACAACCCGATAATTTAACCACGCCAAGGCAGGGGTGAAAACAAAGGATAGTGTAGTTCCCATGTCCACCATCTGGCCCATGGAACTTGCAAAAAAGAAGACTATAACCAAACTACCTACAAACATAATTCCCAGCCACAGCAAGGTGTGTTTTGATTCCTTAAAGAACCCCCATTGAGGCAATAAACTTTTAAACATAATGGGTAATAACCTGGAGTAAGCATCAAGTACAGTAATTGTAGTACTCAACATGGTCGTAAATGCTGCAATGGAAATGACCCAAAACGACCAACTGCCAATACTGCTTGTGTACATATGTATTAACTGCCCTGAAAAGCTTACGCCTTTAGGTGAAAATTGTTGCCCTGTACCATACATAACCAAAGATCCTAAACTCAAAAAACTTATAGCCAGCAATGCTGTGCCGATATAGCTAAAGCGGAATTCATTGAGTGAATCTTTAAGATTGGGTGTGTATCCAAGCTGTTTCGCCTTTTCAATATTCCAAATGGAAGACCAAACTGAAACATCAATGGGAGCAGGCATCCAGCCTACGAAAGCAATAAGAAAGAAAATATCAGCCTTATTTGTCCATTGAAAAGTGGTTAGAAAATCAGGCTTGATGGTTTTATGAATGCCTAAAGCTGCAAATACTGCGACGATGGTGGAGACGGACAACAAGATAATTATAAATTTCATCAATTTGTCTAAAAATGAATATTTACCGACTACCAGTGTTAAGATGGCGATCAACAAAATGATGAAGGTAAGCACTGAAATATTGATGTTTACATGAAATATATAAGCGAATAGACCTGCTGTTACCACAGTTACGCCAGCCTGGAAAATGAACATCGAAAATACAGTAAGTGATGAAAAAAGAATGACTGCCCATTTCCCGATTTTTTCATATCCGGAGACTAAATTGTTACCGGTGACTGTTGCATAGCGGACTCCAAAGTCGAAAAAGGGATATTTTAATAAATTGGCAAGGATCAGTACCCATAGCAATTCAAAATTAAACAGGGCGCCTGCTCTTGTGGATTGAACCAAATGTGAAGCACCTATCGCAGCTCCGGCATACAATAATCCGGGACCTAAAATTTTAAAAAACGTCTTCAACTTCATAAAAGTAATATTAGCAGTGTATTCTTTTGGTCTGATAATTCTGACCCTTAGCATGGCGTATAATTGACCAGGTTTCGATTATTTTTTTTGCTGCTTTACCGCTTTCTTGTCTTCTCTTTTTCCAATGCGTTGTTGCTTATTATTAAATCCCAGGGTCGAAAGCATGCCGCTAAGGCTACTTTTCCATAAATAATTTATAAACGATTTATGTGGATTGCGGACATAATAAATAATTCCTTTTCTGGGATTTTTTAGAAATTTAGGATTGTCAGAACGAATCATTAAATCATTAAGCATAAAATTGATAAAAGGACTGCCTATCCCTTTGTGCATTTGGGCTTTCTTACGATTGTATAATCGCAGTTTTAGATTCCGATATAGGAAAAACATATTTCCTTTCACAAAAGAGTTGTCCCCTGTAACATAGGGTATTTCTACGCTTCCTTTCCCTGAAGCCACACCTATACCCATGGTATTTTGAGTGAGCGAATTAAACTGACTCAGGTCAACCAGCCCGGTTTGTCCTGAAAACCAAAATTGGTTATTTGGTGCAAAATAAGGCATCACCAACGCAAAACTAAAATCGCTCTGTTTCATAAGCCTCCCTGTGCCGTGAAATTTTAAGACCAATGAAGAATCAATATGGTTCAAATCATTGGTGACGTTAAGAACGTGTAAATTAAAATTGTCTACAAAGAAGATCCCCGGCTGAGAAGCCTTAGCATTGTATTCATAATAAGAAATCTGATTGTTCAGCAGCTGAATGGAGTCCACAAAAAATGTGATGGGAACTTGTTTAAGCATATCAATAGGTAGCGGCTTAATCTTGTTTCCCATTGGAAACCGCTTGTCGCGTTCGAAAAGTATGTTAAAATGATTAAATTGAATACTTCCAAAATGAACGTGTTTGTTACTGAGCATGGAATTTAAGTCGAAGTTATTCAGTTCAATGTTCTTTCCATATAAAGTGATTCGGTCGGTTTGGTAAACCGATTTTTCAAAAAACTGCTTTCTCTTAAAACGGGGGCTAAGCGCTATTGAATCGAGATAAATGCTTTTATTAGGTAAATTAATTCGGATATCTTTTGTGCGGAACGTATAAAGGCTATCTCCGCTGATTATAGATTTCCCTTTTAGATCGACCAGCATCGACTTAAAGAAATAATGTTGGGAAGTCTTAATGCCGTTATCGCCTAATTGTATGTTGTTTATGGAGATCCCAATATGATTAACGCTGAGTAGTTTCTTTCGGTTTTGATAATGATAACTAATGAAAACATCTTTTAAATTCGTGCTATCTACATGGATGCTTTTCAGAAAAGGAATATCATCGACAATCCTACTTTCTTCAAATAGTTTAGTGGCAGAAAAAGTCTGGTTCTTTTCATTGAGGATATTGATCCAGGAACGTGGTACTTCAAAATGACCAATATGTAGATTATGCGAGCCTTCGGCGGGAAGCCAAAGTTTGGTAAAAACAGTATTTTCCAGTTGCAAATGGACGAAAGTTTTTTCTGACCCAGGGGCTAACATTTTATCCGAAAAGTTTGTGCTTACTACAAGATGTATTTTCAGCTTGTTACTAAGTGACTGTAAGGCAATACGATATGCAATGATTTGAGTTTTTTTCAGGCTGTCGTTTATGATGAGTTTGTTTAGCGATAAATCCCATCGACTGAGTAAATTCCCATTGAAAGTTTCTTTTGTATCCGGATGTCGAAACAATGGATGATAGCTTAAGTTAAGGCTGCGGCCTATGATATTTTGCGCCGATGAGTCGCTATGTTCGACAAATCGAAAATTCGCCCGGATCATTTTTATGCTGTCATATTCAAATTGTAGTGGACTGAAAGAGGATAATGAAGAAGTTGTTGGCAAACGAGAAATATCCAGATGAATTTCAGGCTGCGATAAGGTTAAACTATTGAATATAACGCTGTCAGAGCTCATTAGGCGATGAAGGTTCAGCTGACGAAAACGGAAGTTGGGAACCTTTATATAAAATTGACTATTAGGTATTCCCTCTCGCTGAACTGATAAACCAAGCATGGAAAAATTATTGGTTTCGCTGCTTGTAAGGACTTTGCTTATTCTGCCGACATATTGATCTCTTCTAAAAAGGATATTGCTGAGCTGGACTTGCCATTTTGAAGGAGTGGCGATAAATTGTTGCTTTTCATATCCTATTTTGAAATCACGCAACTGCATATCAACTTGAGTACTTAACTGTAGGCTGTCCCGCTGCTGATTACTTTTTATTGAAATTTGTCCATGATTGACGTAAACATTAGCCCAGTACACTTTAATGGGAAACTTCTCAAACCGATTCCAATGATGATAGCTAGTGTCGGATTGTTTCTGGGTACTCCTCAGGTTTAAGCTCACAGATGGTTTGTAAAAATATGCGCCACTGGCAATCAGCTTTTTATGAAATATCAGATCGTTTATGCGAAAATTAGTAAAAGTCATGGCAGGGATTCTAAATTGTTGGATACGTTTTCCAGAATCTTGAGAAAAATTTAACTGCCGTATTGAAAATTTATTTCCTTTCCACTTGATTTGTTGGCATTTGATATGTTGATCAGGAGATTTTGAAGAATATAAAGCATGTTGAGCATCGAATTCTAAGGTATCGAAATTTATTTGGGGCTTCTTTTCCAAGAGTTGATCAGTAATTAGCCCATTAATAAATAAGTTTATCTTATTGATATTCAGCTGTTCGTTACCTTTGGAGAGCTTGATATTTCCATTATTGAATCTTAAACCAGTCACCTTTAGCGGAAGTAGGAGTGGGGATACATGAAATTTCCCCATTCTTCGGCAGGCACTATCCAGGTCAATCTGAAAATTAGGGGATAAAAATTCAATGCTCAACAATTGTTTCGAGGCATTTTGAAACTTTCTGGCTGATAAATTTCTGATAAGGATTTTCTGTCCTGAGAAAATGGGCAGATCGACTTGCTGCTTAAGACAGAGCTGGCTTGCTGTTATTTGCTCTAAAGAAAGGATTTTTTTCGTATTATTATACTTCAATAGTGCTGACTTCAGTAGTATTCCGCTTTTGGGATCATAGCTTTTTAGCTGTTCAATACTAGCGTCCAGACTGTCAAAACCTATATATTTTAAAGGCTCTTCTATAGCCTTACTTGAGACTCTAGCTTTAGTGAGTCTGAAATTTAATCGTCTAAGATTCAGTATAGTATCCTGTGGCGAGCTCAGTTGGTATACATGAATATGTTGTCCAATCAGGCTGTCGAAGAAAATGCTTCCATAATTTTTTAAATAGTTGGCAAGTTCATTTGATTTTACACGCTTGGATATATTTATAGGCGCTTTATTTTTACCAATTGTAATTGTCCCGCCTATCATCTTTAAAGCATCAAAACTAATATCTTTGGATGGGGTATTTTCTTCATTCAAGCGCAATCCACTCAAGCTAATCCAGTTTAAATGAAGGTTTAATTGTTTGACAGAACCCAGTGTGTCTTTTAATGTTTTGAACCAAAAACCATGAATGATAAAGCGGTTCTCCTTGGAACTGTATTGAGCAGAATCAATGCTCATGTCCAGTTGTTTTTCTTCAGAATGACGTTTAAGATTTCGAATCTTGATTTCCATCCTCTTATAAGAAAGGGTGTGTTGTTTATCAGTAGTTTTACTGAGAGAAGTTCCCAGATCTTGGATGGTAATACTATAATCTGTTGATCCAAATTCTCCGACTTTGGGTTTGGGAACCAATTGAATATGTCCAAAATTAATCTGTGTATGCTTTATTAAAAATTGAAAGTCAATAGTCGATATTTTTCGACTTCTAAAGATACTGATTATTGAAGCGGGATCTACGGAAGAAGGTTCGCTATGTTTTAAGGAATCTGTGTTTTTTAATATAAAATCGGGCTTTTCTATTGTCAAATTATCGCATATTAGTTGATGGTTTTTTAGCAAATCCCAAAGCGATACATTTGTGATAATGACTTTTCCGAACGATGAGCGACCTAAAAGTACCGAGTCCTTCAGATTGATATAAATATCATTATAATCGAGATAAGGACTGTAAAGGACTAACTTTTTTTGAAAAACCTGTAGGTTGAGCTGATCAAAATCAAGGCTGATTTTTCCTTTGGATTCGTTGTAGACTACCCTCCGAATCATAAAGCCCGCAAATTGATTTCTGAAAAGATAGCCTCCAAGCACCAATACCAGCAATAGTAAACCCAGTAACGAAAGTATCTTATGCCGTTTCTTCATAGAGTTCACTTATTTTGTTTAATCAGGTCAACAAAAACAGGAAGGTGGTCACTAAAACCTCCATGATATTTGAATCCAACAAAACTACGGTTTGCTTTTAATCCCATATATTTTTTATCCTTTTCTAACAGGAAAGGTGCATCAAATATATGAAAGCTTTTGTTTTGAACAGATAGATTGCCAGTATTATTGAGAAGAGGGGAGCTCACAAGCATCTGGTCGAAAAGTGACCATCGGCCTTTACTTTTGATGCTGCCTTTTGCCCATCCGTAGAGCGAATGAGCCAAAAGCGCGTGTAATTTACACCCACCATGAGCTTGAATTAGAGTTTGTATTGCGGGATCTTGAGGGTTTTCGTTCATGTCGCCCAGCACCAGGATAGATGCCCCCGGATTCTTTTTACAAATGGAATCAATATTTTTTTTTAGAATTCGGGCAGCCAATAATCGCTTGGGTTGGCTTTGTAGAAGTCCGCTATAACGTGAAGGCCAGTGATTTATAAAAATATTTAATGTATCGCCCATTAATAGTCCTTTAACATACAAAATGTCTCTGGTTCTAAACAAACTATCCTTTTGATCGCTTACGCGGATTGCCTGAGAGAAAAGCGGTTGGAAATAGGATGGCTGATAGATAATTCCCACATCTATGCCTCTATTATCAGGCGAATCAAAATGAATGATTTTATAATGAAACTTTTGCAATGGTGTTGAATTTGTTAAATCCTCCAGGACTTTTCGGTTTTCTATCTCTGAAAACCCCATCACAGCAATCCCATTCCATTCACCCAATGCGGCAACAACTTTAAAGATATGCTGGAGTTTATTTTGGTATCGAAACATAGTCCAATGGTGATTTCCTCCAGGATTAAACTCGGTATAATTTACTGTGGTATCAGGATATGGATCGAAAAAATTCTCTGCATTGTAAAAGGCCAAACGAGCATTTGTCATCTGGTTCTGAGCTTTTACCGGAGGCGAAAGCAACTGTGTAGATATTAAAAACCCGATAAAGGCGATTCCCCGCATGGTCATTGTTTATACAATGATACAAAATTTTATGGCCTCGAAAGGAGATACTCAAGACCGGTTTTGAACCATGTATGAACAATTCCATTTATCACTCATAAATAGAATTTAGCTATCGTATGAATCAAAAACTTTGCGTAGGTTTGTCTGAGAAAACGCACAGAAACTAATCTTTTGAGGCAAATTAATAGCAGATCAGAATTAATAAGAGCGGGGCTTTATTTGATAGGCCTAATAGCCATAGGAACATTATGGTATGCGTTCTATGAACATTATTCATTCGTGGACGCATTATACATGACTGTAATTACCATGTCGACAGTGGGTTTTCGGGAAGTACATAAATTGTCAGATCCCGGGAAAATATTTACCATCTTTCTCATTTTTTCCAGTTTAGGGGTGGTTGCCTATTTTCTTTCCCACATTACAGAGAATTTTATGATGAATCAGATTGGCGTCTTTTTCGGAAACCATAAACGAAATTTAAAAAGGAAACAAATGAAAGACCATGTGATTGTGTGTGGCTATGGGAGAATCGGAACCCAGGTAGTTGAGGAACTAAAGGCTTACCATCAAAATATGGTAATTATAGACAAAAGCCATGAGGTTATCGTTAGCAAGATTGATGATCCAACTCCCTTTTTTGAAGGAGATGCCACGGAAGATGAGGTAATGATTCAGGCGGGAATAAAAGATGCAAAATCGTTAATTGCTACTCTACCTATTGATGCCGACAACCTCTTTGTGGTGTTAACCGCCCGTGCTCTGAATCCTAATTTAAATATCATTAGTCGTGCCTCCAATGAAAGCTCCGAACGAAAACTTCGGATGGCCGGGGTTGATTCTGTTGTTATGCCTGAGCGTGTTGGCGGAGCGCATATGGCAACGCTGATCGCTCAGCCGGATATTCTTGAATTTATGGAACATCTTCATATTCATGGAGATTCACCGGTTCAACTCATGGAAATCATGTGTTCTGACTTGCCCGAGAACCTCAGTCATAAACCCATCAAAGAAATAGAATTCAGAAAAAAAACCGGAGCAAACATCATCGGTTATAAAACAGCAACCGGTGAATTTATTCTTAACCCCGCAGCCGATACCAAGTTGATTCCTGACTCAAAATTGTTTGTGCTAGGAACGCCAAGCCAAGTTGAGGCTATGCGTAAAATTTTGCGGGCTACTATTTCAGCAGTAGACCCTATAATGAAGTAATATTTCCATGCATAACTAAGGTTTCTGTTTTCGTGTACATTTGCAATTTTTGAACCTGAAAATAATATGTTGCTTACCTATTTTTTATTTATTGTCGGTTTTGCAATCCTTATTGCCGGCGCACAGGCATTAGTTGAGGGTGCTTCTAGCGTGGGTGTTAAACTTAAAGTGCCTCAAATGGTAATGGGGCTTACCGTTGTTGCATTGGGTACTTCTTTGCCAGAACTTGTTGTCAATATTTTTGCCGGATTTCAGGGAAATACTGATCTTGCAATTGGAAATATTCTGGGAAGCAATATTACCAATACCTTGCTCGTAGTGGGCGTATCAGCAATGATCGTTCCAATTACCATAGGAAAGAAATCTCTTACCAGAGATATTCCCTACAGTTTGGTGATCGTTTTGATACTTTTCTTACTTGCCAATGACTGGATTTTCGGTCGCCCGAATAGCATCAACCGTGTGGATGGAGTGATACTCGTACTTCTATTAGGCGTTTTTTTGTACACTACTTTCTTTAAACAAGAAGCCGAAGTACCTCTAAAAGAACAGATCAAAGAATTGTCTACCACCCGATCAGTCATTTATATTGTATTTGGTGGAGTGGGTCTCTATTTTGGGGGGAAATGGATTGTCGATGGCGCATTAGTCATCGCTCACTCCATGGGACTTAGTGAAACGGCTATGGGGCTTACGCTGGTGAGTGGTGCAACCTCCTTGCCAGAATTGGTTACCTCGATTATCGCATCCAAAAATAATAATGCAGATCTTGCGCTGGGTAATGTAGTAGGCTCAAATATTTTCAATATTCTTTTGGTTTTGGGTGTAACTGCACTCATCCGACCCATTCCTTTCTCCATCCATCTTAATGTCGAGATCGGCCTGGCTTTTTTATCAGGGCTTCTATTGCTTGTTTTTGCTAAAACAGGTAAAACAAAAAATACTTTAAGTCGTACCGAGGGAGTCATCCTGGTAATTCTTTATCTTGCATTTATTTATTTTTCCACTCAATATCAATAAAGCCAGTAGATATATTGCTCCCGGCTAAATAGGGATCAATTTTGTTATTCATCCTTCATTCGGAAGGAATATGATTGCAATGGATTCGTACCTTTGTCTTGTGGTAAAAAAAATATATAGATGAGCAAAAATGAAATACTTAGTCTGAGTCCTGATGTGAAGTGGATTGGTGTTATCGACTATGATTTGGTGACTTTTGATGTGGTAATGACCACTGATTATGGCTCAACTTATAATTCTTATTTTATTGATGCAGAGAAAAAAACCATTATAGATACTACCAAAGAACATTTCTGGGAAACCTATGAGCGTAAGATTCGAGCCCTGGTAGATCCGGTTGAGATTGAATACATTATTATGAACCACACGGAACCCGATCATTCTGGGAATCTCAAAAATCTTCTGAAAATTGCCCCCAATGCAAAAGTTGTTGCAACTTCAGTGGCTATAAAATATTTAAAGGATATAATCGGAACCAATTTTGATTCCATTGCAGTAAAAGACAATCATACCCTGGATCTCGGAAATAAAACTTTACGATTTATCTCTGCACCCAATTTGCATTGGCCTGATACCATGTATTCTTACCTTGAGGAAGATAAACTTTTGTTTACATGCGATTCATTTGGTTGTCATTTTGCCGAAGAAGGCATGTTTAACGATAAGGTAGGTGACTTTAGCGTTGCTTTTCGTTACTATTTTGATGTAATCATTAAACCCTTCAGCAGATTTATGATCAGGGCGCTGGATAAAATTGAATCGCTTGACATTGTGGCAATTTGTCCGGGGCATGGCCCCATACTAAGAAAAGATTGGAAGCAATATGTAAAAATTACCCGTTTGTGGTCTGAGAAATATTTAGAACAACCAGCTAAAAACAAGGTATTTATCCCTTATGTCTCAGCTTATCATAAAACCGGTGTCATTGCTCAGGCGATCGCCAAAGGAATAAAAAGTGCCGGAGATTTTGACGTGGACTTATTGGATATCGAACACATATCATTAGGTGAACTTGAAATGAAGCTTACCCAAAGTAGCGCAATGATCGTGGGAAGTCCAACCATTAACCAGAATATCTTATTACCCATTTACCGTTTATTTTCTGTTGTAAATCCGTACCGCGATCATGGAAAATTGGCGGGTGCTTTTGGGTCTTACGGTTGGAGTGGCGAAAACAGACGCATGCTTGCAGAAAACTTGAGGGTATTGAAGTTTAAATATTTCGAGGATGGCGTATTTATAAAATTTTCGCCCAATGAGCAAGATTTACTTCAAGCTGAAGAGTATGGCAAGGCTTTTGCAAAAAAAATGCAGAAATCATAATTTTTAACTTGATTTTTCGTTGGATAGGATATAAAATAACATGTTGGAGATGAGATCATCAAAATTTAAAAACTTAGTTATACCCTTTTTGCTGGCAATAATTCTAATGGATGTTAGCAATACTTACGGGCAATCCGAAAGAAAATTAGCCAAAAACTTTGTGAAACTGTCCAAGCCCGCTAATGTCCTGTTGTTGCTTCCGCAATATATTTATAAATTTAATCGTAAAACGCAGATTCTGGATAACTTATCGTATCATTCTCAACAAGAAAAGGATGAGTTGTTATGGGAACATTCTAAATTTATTCGATTTATCAATGATTCTGTTTTGCTTTCTCATTTTGTTAAAGGTTATTCAAAGGAGTTAGGTGCTTTTGGCTTTAAGGTTTTTCTAGCTGCTGATACAGACCGTTTTTATTTAGACGAAGCGAGTTCCTACCGTATTAAATTGGAACAAATGGAGCTGGAAGAACAGTACTATCCATATACCGATAGTGCTTTTGTTGACAATCAGGTTTTTGTGTTTCGAAAGCGTCTCGAAGCGCTGGATGTGAGTGTCTGGCTTAAAATTGGCAAACAAAATGCCGTAAGATCAAAGCTATTGGAACATAAAGTACTTTTTGCCGAAAACTTATTGACTGATCAAGTCAGCGGGGAATTCATTATGGATGACATGACGGGAAAGTTACAGTATTTCTATCGCATGGATAGCCTGACAGTAAAAAAGATTTATTCTGATGTTGAACAGCTGGGGAGTACTTATGCCGATTATACATTTGATTATTTAATGAATCAATACCTTAACACTCACTTGGAAGCAAATAAACGCAATAATAACTATTGGCGTTACGACCCCTTCCATCATCGACTTTTCCTGGCCGGTGACGATCGCTTATTGCCATTAAAATAACCGGCAAATGAGATCTACTAAATAGTCTCCGTGTTTTTTTCTACTTTTGACCAAGATGAATGAGATTCTTATATATGTCCCAAAGTTGACCAATCGGGTTCGCTATGTGTTTCGATTGGTTTTTAACGATCTGTTGAAGATTTCTAGTCGTTTGACAAATGATTTGGATGCTTTTCAGTCGGCCGACCAACCGAAGATGATGTATGGAATGAAAGCACACACAGACGATTTATTTTTTCAATCGTGGGGATTGTTATTCGAACGTGGTGTTCATAGCCTTGAGTATAATCCTTTGTTTTATAATGATGATAAGGCGTTTTTTCCTGTTTACAATGAAGAATCAGCAATGCCCTTTGATGTTTTTTCAGCCATTTTCTTCCTGGTATCACGCTACGAGGAATACCTTCCCTTTGTGAGGGATCAACATGGTCGGTTTACGGCACACCTGAGTCTGAGTAATCAATTGGAAATTTTAGAAAAACCCATCGTGAATATTTGGGTGCTGGAAATAAAAAGAATTATTCTTGAACGTTATCCTAATATTGTTTTTCCTCAAAAAAAATTCCGGTTTTTACCTACCTACGATATAGACTCCGCCTGGGCTTATCAGCAAAAAGGCTTGATTCGTATTTTAGGTGGTTATTATTTGTCTCTTACTAATTTGGATTTTAAAGAAGTCGTTAATAGGACCAAGGTTTTATTTGGGAAGGAGAAAGATCCTTTTGATACTTATAAGTTGCAAATGGATTATAAACAAAAATTTAATTTGCATCCCATCTATTTTATTCTTTTTGGTCATTATGGAACTTTCGATAAGAACGTGAATCCGCGAAACCGGAAGTTTCGTTCATTGGTGAAGTGGTTGGCAGATTATGCTAAAATTGGCATACATCCCTCTTATGGAACTTTGGACTACCCGGAATTCATGAAGGAAGAGCTCTTTCAATTGGAGGACTTGCTCAAAAAAGAAATCACCCGTAGCCGTCAGCACTTTTTACGATTTTCTCTGCCCGAAACCTACCAGAATTTGATTGAGAATGATATAATGGATGATTACTCAATGGGTTATGCCGCACTGCCTGGTTTTAGGGCTGGTATTTGCGATACCTATCGGTTCTACGACCTGACGTTGGAAGTGGAAACCAAGCTTCGCATACATCCTTTCGCGCTTATGGATGGAACCTTGAAAGATTATATGAAACTTACCCCAACAGATGCTATCCAAAAAATTAAAGAGTTGGTGGAGCAGGTTAAAAAAGTAAATGGCACTTTTATATCTCTTTGGCATAATGAAGCGTTGAGTGAACAAAAGCGCTGGAAAGGCTGGAGAAAAGTGTATGAGAGTTTGCTCGAAATGGTAACTTAAGCCTCGCATCAAATAATTAGCGAAAGAACTTTTTGCCTATGATACAATACTTTTCACACAAAGATATTGATAAGAAAAAGTGGGATAATTGTATCAATCTTTCTTTTAATGGCAATATGTATGCGCTTTCGTGGTATTTGGATGTGGTTCATAGCGAATGGGAGGCCTTGGTAGAAGATGATTACGATAGGGTGATGCCCTTAAGCGGAGCAAAAAAGTTGGGCATTTGGTATCTCTTTCAACCCTCTTTTACACAGCAGTTGGGGGTATTTTCCAAAACTATCCTGAACGCGAAGGTGGTAGATAATTTTTTAAATCATATTCCTGATAAATACCGTTTTGCAGAGATTAATTTAAACATCCATAATCGCCCTTCCGGTGGGGATTACCAATTGATACCCAGAAAGAATTATTTATTGGACTTATTTCCAACTCATCCAAAATTATCTTCCAAATATGCCGTGAACACCAAAAGAAACCTAAAAAAGGCTCACGCATCCGATCTTGCACTTATGAAAGGAATACAACCGGAGAGTTTGGTTAAACTTTTTCGAGAAAACAAAGGAAAACAAGTTAAGCATTGGAAAACGCTCCATTATCTGCGCTTGCAGCGCCTTATGTATACCGCCTTATATAGGAACAGTGGTATTATTTATGGTGTCTATACCAGTAATAATGAATTATGTGCCGGAGCCTTTTTCTTGCACGATCGCCGGCACCTTATCTTCTTGTTCTCAGCAACAAATGACCAGGCCCGAAAATCGGGAGCCATGAGCTTTTTATTGGATACTGTAATTCAAGAATTTGCTTCTTCGCAAATGGTACTCGACTTTGAAGGTTCCAACGATCCTCATTTGGCAAGGTTTTATAAAAGTTTCGGAGCCAAAGAAGTTGGTTATAAGCAGTTGGCTTTTAATCATCTTCCTTTTCCGTTAAACGTGATGGCTAGAATCAAAAATAAGTGGAAGGCGTAAATCCATAGATACTTACATCTTGTGTTGCGTAAAAGTGAGCGCGACAATTATTTCCATTATATTTGTATCTTAATAAAAAAAGAATGGTAAGAGTATTAGGAAAAGGGAATTCAATTTTTAACCAGTTTCTTTCAGAGGTACGGGATCAGCATATTCAAAAAGACAAGCTTAGGTTTCGACGGAATATGGAACGTCTTGGAGAGATTTTCGCGTATGAAATCAGTAAAGAGCTTCAATACAAAGAAGAAGAAGTTGTTACTCCGCTGGGAACAGCAAAAATGCACTTGCTCGAAGAACAACCCTTATTGGCCACGATTTTACGTGCCGGTTTGCCATTCCATCAAGGCATGCTCAACTATTTTGATCGCGCCAACAATGCTTTTGTTTCAGTCTATCGGAAGTATGATAAAGATGAAGATTTTGTGATTAAACTGGATTATATTTCATCTCCTAGCACCAAGGATAGTGTGCTGATTATTAGTGACCCTATGCTGGCTACCGGCGGTTCACTCATCGCTTCTATCAAAGGATTAGCTGAAAAAGGGAAACCTAGACATCTTCATATAGTTTCGGTATTGGCCAGTAATGAGGGGATTGATAACCTAAAAAAAACATTTTCAAAATGGAAGATGACCATTTGGATCGGTGCCATTGATGACGAACTAACTGCCAAAGCATACATTGTGCCTGGCCTGGGAGATGCGGGCGATTTAGCTTACGGCAACAAAGAAGATTAAGATGAAAAGTATTAAACTGGTTCAAGAAAATTTTCGGATTTCAATAGGCTCTATTAAGAATCATTTTGTACGTACTGTTCTGACAGTCATGATCATTGCCTTCGGTATCATGGCCCTGGTGGGGATTTTAACGGCTATTGATGCGATGGAATATTTTCTGAACCAGAATTTTGCTATGATGGGTTCTAACACTTTTAACATTCGTAATCGCTCACTTAGGGTAAGAATGGGCAACCACAGCAACCGGGCAAAATCCTATTCTGTAATTACCTACAGGCAAGCGGTTGATTTCAAAAATCGTTTTCAGTTTCCCGCGATTACATCTTTGAGTATAACAGGCACGGGTACAGCGACCTTAAAATTTAGTTCCGAAAAAACCGATCCTAATATTAGAGTAATCGGAACGGATGAAAATTATCTGTCCACAGCGGGCTTAGAGTTAGCGCAAGGGCGAAATTTTCAAAAAGGAGAAGTACAAGCTGGGGATCACCTTGTTATATTAGGTAGCGAAATTGTAAATAAACTTTTTAAAAAACCTATAAATCCGCTGGGTAAAGTAATCTCCATCGGCCCCGGTAAATATAAAGTAATCGGAATCTTAAAAGAAAAGGGTTCAAGTGTGGGCTTTAGCGGCGACCGTTCCTGTTTGCTCCCCCTGAATAATGTTAGACAATATTTTTCGAGGCCAAACATGAATTTTAATATTAGTATAATGGTCACAGACCCTTCGCAAATGGATGCTGCCATTGGTCAGGCAACAGGTGTCTTTCGCCAGATAAGGAAAGATCGGCTGGGTGTGAAAGATTCATTTTCAATTATTAAAAGCGATAACATTGCCAATATGTTGATTGGTTTGACCAGTAAAATTACCATCGGTGCTACTATTATTGGGTTGATTACTTTATTTGGTGCTGCCATAGGCCTCATGAATATCATGTTGGTTTCTGTTACTGAACGAACTCGAGAAATTGGTATTCGTAAGGCCATCGGTGCGCGTGCACGAACCATTCGAAATCAGTTTTTGTTTGAAGCCATTGTAATTGCTCAAATCGGTGGACTTCTTGGTATTGTGGCTGGTGTCTTGGTGGGAAATGCCGTTTCTCTCATCACCGGAAGCTCCTTCATCATTCCGTGGCTGTGGGTTTTTGGTGGGGTAGCATTGACCTTTGGTGTTGCACTGATTTCCGGTATTATTCCGGCCAACAAAGCAGCAAAGCTTGATCCTATTGAATCTCTTCGCTACGAATAATTAGCTGTTCTCAGCGGCTGTACATTATTTCGAAAGAAATACTGGAGCAATTAATTGAGCTTTGCCCTCAGTATCTCCATTTCTTTCTCCAATTGATAGTATTCTCCTCCTAATAAATTGTTATCAATAGCAGTTTTGCTCAGTTGTAATTAACAATTGATTGAGGCAACAAAAAACTATCCAAAAACGAAGCCTTCTTATTTCAATGTCCCTTTTATAGTCAGTATTTTGCTCAAGTAATTTGGCAACATTCTAAAAGGCTCATAAATGAAAATCCCACGAGGCTATGCAAAGAAATTAATCATTCAGCCTAAAATTTAGGTGAGCGTAGATTCAGCAAAAAATAGGGGAGTCCTTCCTAATATAATTTCAACCCACCTAGCCGCAGATTTCAATTGACTCATATAATTCTAATAACACAAGCAAACAATTGTTATTTTATGGTTACAACAATTGTAATATACAAATGTGAACACACTAAAGAGACAAAACAAATGTATGATACATTTGTTTCATTCAATTGATTTACAACTGATAATGAATATACATCATGTAAGTTACAAATGGTAATAGTTACAAAAGTAAAGTAATCATTAATTATATATAAATTAGCCTATAATCAATTAATATTCAGAATATAAAGATACTATAACCCCAATTAACTTGAGTTTATTTGTTTAGATTTCTACAATTCTGATATTTATAGTTTGTAGCTGTATAAGCTTGATTTTATGATTATTTATATCTTTTATATGAATATTACTTTCATTATTTTGTAAGTTACAAATGTAATTTATATTTGTTTAAAAATAGTTGTCATAAATCATCAGTATAATGTTACATTTGTAAATAAATTAATAGTATGCTTGAAAGGATTAAGTGGATACTCGACCACTACAATGTTAGCGCTGCACAATTTGCTGATCAGATCGGCGTTCAACGGTCTGCAGTCTCACATGTGTTGTCCATGAGAAATAAGCCAAGCTTAGATTTTTTACTAAAAATTAAAAAGAGTTATCCTGGCTTAAATTTGGATTGGTTGGCATTGGGAAGTGGACAGCCTTTGGTGCAGACTGATGATGTGCCTGAGTCCAAGAGAGAAGACAGGGATGGTAAAAAGGATGTACGTAATGTTGGTGGGAGCAATCAGCAAAAGGAATTGACTTTTGAGTCTTCTGATGTGGATGAATCTCGGGAGCCTGAGCTTTCGCTCTCTAATGCTGATGTAGGTGTTAATATGCCTATTAATTCGGAGAAGAAGCGGATAGCACGTGTGATATTACTGTTTGCTGACGGAAGTTTTGAGCACTATGAATTGGGCAAGCACTAGAGATAATAATGGTTCCAAGCTTAGCAAAAAAAAAGCCTGCCATAATTGGCAAGCCTTTTGAAATTGATTCTAGGATTGGTTTATGCCCAATCCCTTTGTGAGAAGAAGAAGTTGCCCTCAATCTGTGCATTTTCATCGCTATCTGATCCATGAACAGCATTTGCTTCAATATCTGTCGCAAAGAGTGCACGAATACTTCCTTCTGCCGCTTCCGCTGGATTAGTCGCTCCGATAAATTCACGGTAGGCTTTCACTGCATCATCTTTCTCCAATATAGCGGCTACAATTGGCCCGGAAGACATAAAATCAGTTAGTCCTTCATAAAAAGGGCGCTCATTATGGACGGCATAAAAGATCTGAGCTTCTTCTTTGGTAAGCCTGGTGAGTTTCATTGCTTTAATTTTAAAGCCTCCTGCAATTATTTTAGCAAGAATATCTCCCATAAAGCCTTTTTCCATGGCTTTGGGTTTAATCATCGTAAAGGTAATGTTTGATGCCATTATTGATAAGTTTAAATTTTGCGCAAAAGTAATAGAATATTTATTGATCGGGATCGTCCCATTGAAAAAACCGTCTTTTCGGATTCATCTACTCAAATGAAAATAATTTAATATGCCTATAACCAGGGTTTTATGGGATTACCATAAACCAATTGTATTCCCTATCTTTGCTTTCCAAAAATGATTCCCTTACATGTTTGATTCAAATGAAATACAGAAAGTCGGCCAATTATTAACCGAACCAAAAAAGATAGCACTGATCAGTCATAAAAATCCTGATGGTGATACACTTGGTGCTGCCCTGGCTATGATGCATTATTTGCGAGCAAAGGGACATCAGGTAGAAGCCTTGGTTCCTAATGCCTTCCCTGAATTTTACCATTGGCTGCCCGGGAGCAGGGAAATGCATATTTTTGATCAGGCTGCTAAACATGTCCGGCAGATTATTTCAGATGCTGAGGTGATATTTTGTCTTGACTTTAATAGCTTGGATCGTGCTGGAAATATGGCGGGAGACTTAATAAAGGCATCTGCAGTGAAGATAATGATAGATCATCATTTGGCTCCTTCAGATGAGTTCGATTATTGTTTTTCGGTTGTGGATACCTCTTCTACAGGCGAACTCGTTTATGAATTTATCGACGCTTTAGGCGATAAGGATAACTTGAAAATAAACGAATCCTTAGCACTTTATACCTGTATTATGACTGATACCGGTTCATTTAGTTTTTCATGCAATAGAGCACGTACCTATGAGATAATAGCGGACTTGATTGATAGAGGTGTTGATGCAGCTAAGGTTCACAAACTTGTATATGATACTTTCACCGAGAATCGTCTTCGTTTACTGGGATTTGCCATCAGTAGCAGAATGCTGGTGTGGAATGACTTGCATGCTGCGGTAATTCATCTCAGCAAAGAAGATCTCAATCGTTTCGATTTTCAGATTGGAGATACCGAAGGGGTTGTAAATTATCCCTTATCCATTGCTCACATTAATTTAGCCATTTTAATGACGGAAAAAGACGATATCATTCGGCTTTCGTTTCGTTCAAAGGGTGATTTCGATGTGAATTTATTGGCAAGAAAACATTTTAATGGCGGTGGACATCGCAATGCATCAGGAGGAAATTCCAAACTATTATTACCGCAGGTTCTCGAATTGCTGAAGGATATCCTACCTCAATATAGGGAATCGCTTGATTATCAGATTACGTTGGGATGAAAGCAATAAAAATCATATTCACTGTGGTTTGTTTACTCAGCCTAATGGCATGTAATACAAATTCTTCTAAAGAATCAGTTCGTAAACCCCCTTTGTCAAGTGATCAACTTATTCAACTTGACAAACAGTTGCTGAGGCATGAAAGCGATCAAATTGATCGTTATATCCGCTTAAAGGGTTTGGCAATGAAAGAAACACCCACCGGACTTCGATATGTCATTACGCACCATGGAAAGGGTGCAAAGGCACTTACAGGACGAATTGCAATTATCCGCTATCGTTTGACACTTTTGGACGGTAAACTCATTGCTTCGTCGAAACAAAATGGCCTTATGTCGTTCGAAATAGGACATGGAGGTGTTGAAAAGGGACTCGAGGAAGGAATTCTCTTGTTAAAAGTTGGTGATGAAGCAAAATTCATATTACCTTCGCATCTTGCTTTCGGGCTGTCGGGTGATGGCTATAAAATACCACCACAGAGTCCATTAATCTATGAAGTTGATTTAGTTAAAATAAATATTAAAAAATGAAAAAATTACTTTTTATTGCCTTTGCGGGCGTCATGGCCGGTTTCTTTTTGACTTCTTGTAACCAGCTCGGAAAAAAACATCCTGGTTTTAAAAAAGCCGAGAGTGGTTTGTATTATAAATTTCACCACCGTAGCAGTGATACTACACAAGCTAAATTAGGTGAGTTTGCTGTAGTTGACATGGTCTATGGTACCCCTGATTCTGTTTTGTTCGACAGCCGCAAATTGCCGGCTAACCGTCAGCCTATGAAAATTCCCATGATTAAATCTGTGTATAAAGGAGACATTTATGCGGGGCTTTCCATGATGCACGTGGGTGATAGTGCCACCTTTGAATGTAATGCCGACTCAGTGTTTAAAAAGATATTTAGAATGCGAAAATTACCGGCTTTTGTTGATTCAACAAAGGATGTGTATTTTTCAATAAAATTGGTTGCTGTAAAAACACCTCAACAAATTCAAGCTGAGGAAAGTGCTAAAATGGTAGTGCTTCAAAACAATGAAACTAAAGAACGAGAAGCCTATTTGAAAGCACATAAAATAACAACAAAACCTACTGCCAACGGTTTAATCATTATAAACAAAAAGCAGGGGAGAGGCCCACACCCAAAAGTTGGTGAAAAGGTTACGGTTGATTATACCGGGTATTTGCTTGATGGGAAAAAGTTTGACAGTTCGGTAGATAGGAAGAAACCTTTTGTTTTTACTTTAGGTAAACACCAGGTAATTCCAGGTTGGGATGAGGGTATTGCCACATTACGTAAAGGCGGAGCCGCTACTTTGATCATTCCTTCCTCCTTGGGATATGGTGCGAGAAATATGGGCCCTATTCCTCCCTTTTCCACCTTGGTATTTGATGTGAAATTGTTGAATATTGCCAAAGCAAAAAAATAAGAGCTGTTAAGCCAGCGTAAAAATGCCGGAGAACTTTTGGGTTCTCCGGCATTTTCTTTTGTATCATTTAAAAGATAAAAAAGGGAAATAGAAACGCTAAAAAGCCATTTTAAATTGGAAAATATTTCTTAATGATATCGGTTAAATCACTTGGCTTAAATGGTTTGGTTAGGTAGTCGTCCATACCATTAGCCAGGCAATTACTTCTGTCGTGTTCGGAGGCAAAAGCGGTCACAGCAATAATGACTATTGGATTTTCCGTCGACAGTTGCTTCTCAAGCTTGCGAATAATTACCGAAGCATCCAATCCGTTCAGTATTGGCATTTGTATATCCATGAGAATAAGATCATAATCATTTTCCAGAAATTTCTCCACCCCTTTATTACCATTGGAGGCAACATCTACCTGAAAGTTTAATTTCTTCATTACAGCTTCTGCAAATTTTGCATTTAAATCATTGTCCTCTACAACGAGGACATGAAGCTGGTCTTGAAATGATTTAGCCATGGATGCTCATATTTAATAGTGAAATTCCAAAACGAAAATAAGAAAATTTATGAAGTTACAAGCTGATTAAGTGAATTATATAGTTTCTCCCTGTTTACGGGCTTGGATACGTAAGCATAAAAGCCTTCATTCAATAGATTAATTGTTTCATTTAATTCTGGAAATGAGGAAAGTGCAATTATAGGGACGTCTTTATACTGAGGAAAAATTTGCGGCATTTTTTTCAGCCACTTTCTTCCTCCCGAGGGAATCTCGAAATTTATTTCCAGGATAATTACTTCATAAAGTTGTTTCTGTTGAATGCTTTTCTCAAGATGTTGAATGAGTTCTTGCTCAAAGGAGACATACTCAATCACTTTAGTATCCGGTAGCATTTTCTTGATTAGCATATTATTCAAGTGATCGCTATCGGCAATGAGTAACTTATTCAAAGGTTTTGTCAAATTCAGTTTCGTTTTGGTTCCTTTAGCCCTGAATGGGCCTTGTTTGCCAGTTTTGGTTTCTTCAGGCAGGGGGGCATTTAGAGGAAGATATATGGTAACGGCTGTTCCGACCGCTTTTCGCGATTCCAGTTCGATATGACCTTTCATTAATTCAAGTAGTTGTTTTACCAATGGCAATCCTAAACCGGCACCCTGGTAGGCTGATTTAGAATAACCGAGGCTATGTCGCCGGAAGGGTTCAAATATATCAGGTAAATAGGCTTTATCTATCCCAATTCCAGTGTCTTTAATGGACCAAACCAGCTGATTACCTTCCGCTTTTTGCTGAATTTTAACAAACCCATTTTCAGTAAAACGGATAGCATTATCGATCAGGTTAGACAAGATGTGTCTAAGTGATTGACCATCCCCGGAGAAAACAGGTACTCCCTCATCTTTAAAAACCAGTTTGATTCCCTTTTGTTCAGCAAGGCTCTCATAGGAAGCGATAATTTCCTGTGTAAGCACCGTCAAATGGCAGTTTTCAGGTTTAAGGTCGAAAGTATTTGCTTCTATCCGGCTTATGTCAATGATGTTGTTGAGTAGGTGCATTAAGGACTCACTACTTTTACGAATATTCTCGCTGTATTCGAAAAGGTCTTCTTCTTCCTTCATGGCAAATTCGTTGGTTAGCAGAGAAGAAAAGCCAAGGATGTCATTCAGGTTCGTACGAAGCGTGTGGCTTATGTTGGACAGAAGAATACTGTTTCGTTTACTGCTACGATAGGATGTCTGCAAGCTCACTTGCATGGCCTTTAAACTAATATTTAGTTGACCTAAGTCCTCATGCAATTTCTCAATTTCTTCTTCTTTAATTTGATCAGCATGTTTGTGAAAAAAGTCTATTCTGTTCTTAAATTGTTCTACTTCGGTTTTTAATTTGATGGCTTGGTTTTTGAATTTACTTCCGTAAAGTCGGTAATAAATAGCCAATAAGATAAAAAAAACAATCCAAACTGCCGAAAGAACCAGATAAAATAGCTTATGGCCATTTTCAGGAATAGACGGTGTGATGGAGGAAGCCCATAGTGGAAGTGGTAGGCTCGTGTATAAAAAACCAAGGAGAACTAATATTTTCCGTTTTACAGCAGATTTCATAAATGAGGAGAACTTAGGGGTTTTTGACAAAGGAATATTTTCTCCCTTGGATTTAGCGCATACTTCTCGATATCCTTCACCTTTTTAAATCCCTCTTTCTGCTCAATGGTCTGTAGCTGGAATCCATTCTCTTCCAAGCGGTTTGAATAGTCATTTCCATAAATGCGAACATGGTCAAATTGTCCGAAATATTTCTTCCGATCCGCTTCGGAGATTATGCTCGGATCTTCGAAGGTCGTGTTAAGAATAGGGGAGTAAGGGACTTGAAGAATAGCTTGTCCCTGGGGTTTAAGAACCCTGAAAATTTCCTGTATGGCCAAGTGGTCATTTGGAATATGTTCGAGCACATGATTGCAAATTACCCAATCAAAAGTAGCCCCCTCAAACGGTAAGTCAAGTAGATCGGCAGCTTGTGTTTTATTCCCATAATAAAACCCTTCAGCATATTTTGTCGCCGGGAAATAGTCGAGTAGGGGTGACTTCCTTAAAATGCGGTAAAGGGCTGGTTCGGGAGCAATATGCAGGACCGTTTGAACATGGTCAAAAAAATCAGTTTCATTCTTTAAATAGAGATAAATCAGTCGGTCACGATCGGTGCTCAAGCAATAGGGACAAATATCATTTTCACGATAGCCTCCTCCGATAATTTGCTTCTCTTCTAACACCGGTATATCAAAACCGCCGGGAAGCATCTTGCGAAATTCATGCCCACATAGAGGACATTCATACCTGCTTCCGGCATAATACCAACGACGGAACCACAGCCAAGTTCGTTTGATGATTTTCCCTAAAAAGGGAGGAATAATTTTTTTTATCTCGTTTTTCATGACAAGCTTATTGATTGATAATAAATGGCTTACCTGAGATCCCCATTTTGGTTTTTATTTTAATGAAATAGACTCCATTAGCCATTACTGGTAATACAATATGGTAGGTTTTAGTTTGGGCGTTGGTAGACTCTAACTTTTTATGCATTAATTCTCTGCCGTTTAAATCCACGACCCAAAGCTGAACATGCTGTGGATTTTTTAGCTGATAGCTTATGTTCAGCTCGTTGTGAGTCGGATTGGGATAAATCTTAAGAAGGCTAACATCAGGTGCTTTCAAATAGGCAACATCTGCAGTGGGGTCGTGGCATTCGAAGGCACCGGCATCAAAATAGGTGTGAAAAGGTCTTGTCCTTCCAAGAATATCAAAAGTAACTCCTTCGGCGCTTAAATCAGTACCATAATTTACCGCAGGAGAATCGGGTTGCAGATCGTAATTTCCACTATTCATCGAAACAAATTTAAGCCGATCATTACTATCGCTGAGGTAATTATTGCTTTTTTCGATGCGTGTGGACGAAATATTTGTGTTAATAAAGGCCTGCTCTCCGTCGGTAGCGTACTTTCCGGGATCAGTAATCAGGTTATTAATGATGCGTGTTTTGCTCAATTCGGTATTTGTAAGGGTGATACCGAAAGATTTAGGACTGATGATGGTGTTATTGTAAATCCCCAATTGGGCATTCGCAGAGGTAGAATCAATACCAATATAAATTCCGTGTTTTTGAATGGCGGGCTGATTGGGAAGGTAATTTTGTCCCGCGTTGACAATCAGGTTATTGAAAATTTTAAAGTTTCCCAAGCCAAACACATCGATGCCATCCCCCTTGCCATTAAGAATTTTGTTATTATAAGTATCACACTTGCTTCCCCCACCAATCATAATCCCCGACATTTGGGTAAGTATTCCAGCCTGGGAGTCAAAATTAATGGTGTTGTCATGGATGGAACAATTGGAGTCTGCCGAACTGACCTGTATTCCATCATAGCCGGTATGTTCTATCAGATTATTATAAATGTGTACCCCTTTAAGGACTTGGGGATAAACCACCGTATCGCATCCATTTGTTAAGTGAAAGCCGGTGAAATGGGAATTCCCTATATACAAGCCTTCATCTGGCACATCGTGTACATAACAATCGTGAAAAGAGAAGTTATACATAGTAAATTTGTCACGCGTTGCACTATAGTCTCCACAACTAGGGTCTGTTTTAGCATAAACACCACCAATGAACGTATGGGAGATTTCCATATTGGAAATTTCAACATCGGAACTTTTGTCATCTACCGAAAGACCTGCTCCTGCTGCAACTCTTGTGACCTGAAAACCATACTTTAGATTCGTAGTGCCATTTCCACGGAATATTATGTGGGAACAATTACCGATTTTAATTCCAAAATAATGATCCGTATTAATGACCACAGCACCGCCTTTATTAATAAAGGTAATTGGTTGATCAGCTGTGCCGTGGATATCCTTTAGCTGGATATAGTCTTTATTACCAGCTTCGAAGCAAACCACATCACCAGGCTTTATATTAAAAGCACTTCCTACAATATAATTCTGGGTCGTATCCAAGCTTAAACTACAATTCTGTGCTTGCAGGATATCGCCTGCAAGTAGTATCAACAAAAAGGTGATAAGTAGAAATATAGTGTTAAGTTTTTTCATCAAGTTCCTCGTTTTGCTCTTTCCCAGTTAACCGTTTGCTGCCCTTTAAAGTATCTTATGATGCCTGCGAAAACAGCGTAATTCATTACAAAGAAATAATAGGGGACAAACAATATTTTTAAACGTATTTTTCTATTTTCAAGATACCACCCACTCAATGCCATTGCATAAAAGAGTAGTTGGGCAAAAAAGAGCAAGGTATAAATACTGCTTAAATCGTCGAAACCTACCTGCCAGGCAAGATATAGGTTAAAAAGAAGAATGAACGGTAATGAAAGCGGAGCGAGCGTCCATCGAAGTACCCGATGTGATATAAACTGAAAACTTAAGCGTCCGAATTTAAAAATATTCAACAATGCACTTAGCCGGATGATAGACTGAATGCCACCGGCAGCGATACGTATTTTACGTTTCAGTTCTTCTTTTACGTTGGCTGAAGCGGTTTCAATGGCATAAGCTTCCGGGTCATATTGTATCGTATAGCCTTTCATGGCAACTCTTAGCGAGATAATAAAATCATCAAGCAGGGTATCTTTTTCAACGAGTTCGAAAAGTTCGGTACGAATTGCAAAAAGTTCACCGGCTGCACCTACTACCGAATATAATTCAGCATCCCATTTTTTTAATTTTGATTCATATTTCCAATAAATGCCTTCTGTAGCGGCTGCGCTGTCTTTATCTTTCTTGAAAATACGTTTCTCACCAGAAACGCAACCCACTTTTGGATCAGCAAATAAGTCAACCATCCTGCGAACGGATTCTTTTCCTAATAAGGTATTGCCATCCGAAAAAACAACAATAGGGGTTTTAACAAATTGAATGCCCCTGTTCATGGCCCCAATTTTACCTCCACGTGTATCTTCATGAAACACTTCAACACCTTGATCCTGATATTTTCTTAATAAGTCGGGGGTGCCGTCATCTGAACCATCAGTTATCCAAACCTGATGTATTTTTTCCCGGGGATATTCCAATTCAAAAGAATTTTGAACCTTGGCATCCACATAATCCTTTTCGTTAAAAGCAGCGACGAAGAGTGTTACATCAGGCTCGAAGTTTGCTTCAATATGAGAATGATTGAAATTAAACAGCCGTTTTATTTTCACAAGAACAAAGAGAAGTATTCCGTATCCTAAATAGGCATAGAATACGGTAAAAAGGAGTAACCAGAAGAGTATTTTTATCGTTTCCACAACTTACTATTTTTTAAGAATTATTTTCCTTGCTCCCATGTTTAAATGATCGACTTCTAAGATTTCAAAAGGGGCAATTTCATTAAGTATTTCGGATAATTTCTCTTTGCCAGAGTGTACCGATTCCATGACAATCAGTATGTTGGGATAAGTTTTAAAGAAATTTACAGCTCCTCTCAGTACTTGCTCTTCCATCCCTTCCACATCAATTTTCATAAAGATGCGATCCGATTTGGAAAGATTCATCTGAGGAATAAAATCATCCAGAGGAACGATCATCGACTCAATGATTTCGGTCTTTGAGGGGTATTCGTCTTCAATTTCGATGCCCAATAAATGGGAGGCACCCGTGTTAATGAAATCATAGGTAAATTCTGCTTTGTGTGAAAATTCTCCCAACGCCACATTAAATGTCTGAACCTTGTCTTCTAATTTGTTTAAAATTAAATTGATACGTAGTGCATCAAAGTTAGCCTTCATCGGTTCAAAGGCAAAGCCCCTTAAACCTTTCTGCCCAAACAAAATGGAGTAGGTTCCTATGTTGCTCCCAACGTCTAAAAAAACGTCATAGTCGCGATAGTGGTCGTATACAAAGGTCTTTACCTGCCATTCATAGGCATAATTGGCAAATTGGAAGTCTAAGGTTCCCTTTCTAACCAAAAAAGTACCCAGGCTGGACCTATATATTTGTGTGCGGGAGGTTGTCCTATGGAGCAGTATATATTTAATGGAGGTTAAGATATAGCGATATTCGCCAAACTTAAGGAAGTCTTTTATATAACTTATGAAGGTCTTTATCTTATGCATATTGATTTTGTGTATTAGTCATGGTTAAGAAAAAACGAATTTCCAGCCGATATTTTAAAAGTCAGGGCTAAGATAATAAAACAAACCAATTAGTGAAGGCTAAGAATTTGCTACTAAGGCCTCTCCCAGCGTTTTGTCTCTTTATTATATTGCTTTAATATTTTTCCGGGGTTGCCGCCAACGATGGAGTATGCAGGTACATCTTTCACAACAACGCAGCCCGCTGCCACGATGGAATGTTTACCAATTATTACCCCGGCGGTAACCACAGCATTGGCGCCAATCCAAACCTGATCTTCCACGACAATGGGTTTGGTAGTCACTTTTTGCTGACTGGGAGGTATGTCAATGTCTTCGTAGCCATGGTTCAGCCCTGACAAGACTATGTTTTGGGCAAACATCACATCATTACCGATTTGAACAGGACCAATCAACACATTTGCCAAACCAATCCGGGTACGGTCTCCAATCACAACATCACCTACGCCATTGTTAATGGTAGAGAAATCTTCAATAGTAGAATCCTTGCCTAAAACAAAATTATTGAAGGGCAATACATCCATTCGCGTGCGCCGCCTGATGAGCGAATGTCTTCCTTTCTTATGTTTCAGGGGGTTAACAAAAAGTTTAACCCATAGGCGGGGTCTGGCCTGGTTTCGCGGCATCAGCATCCACAAGACCAATTTTTTTAAGCTTTCGTTGGACTTAATTTTGTCTTTGAGTTCCATCTTCGTTTAGCTTTTCAATTTTTTCAATGTTCAAGTATATCTCCTCGGTATTGGCATCCCAGGTATGACTTCTTGCAAGTTTTTCCCTTGCTATTTCTTTTTCAGGACTGTTCTCTTTTATAGCTTTATCGATAAGATCAACATATTCTTCCTCATTATTTGCCAGGTATACATAATCGGCAAATACCTCCATGGCTTTAGTCTTGGTGGCTACCGTAGGTTTGCCCATCGCCAGGTACTCATCAATTTTTCGCGGATAGTTTCCAATGGTGACTTCATTAAGCTTCTGCGGGTTGAGGGCTACATCGAAGGCCTTAAGATAAGCAGGCAGTTCCTCCATTTTTTTGCTTCCCAAAAAGTAAACATTTTCAATATAATGCAATTCGCTGGCTTTAAAAGCATCATCTTCAGGACCTACCAGCACCACTGACCAGTCGGGTCGACTTTTGGCAATATATACCAGCACATCAATATCAAGTCGAAGGGTATATAATACACCGATATAGCCTATAATTGGCTGTTTGATGTGCTTAAAATCATCAGGCATGGAAGAGATCAGTTTTTTATCAAAAAGACTAACATCGCAACCCTGCCCCACATAGTAGGAATGTGGATTGAATCGGCTGGCCAACTCAGCCAGGTAGGTAGAATTGGCTACAACCAGATCAGCCTTCTTCATGATGGCTGCTTCGTTGCGTATGCCTTGAGTTTTCCAATAATCTACAGCGATCATATTATCACGAGTGTAATATACATGGGTTTTAGCACCAATAAGTTCTTTCAGATATAAACTTCGGAACATATCGGTATCATTGAAAATAATCATATCCTTGAAATTCAATTTCTCAATAGCCTTGCTGATTTCTTTTGCAAAACGTTTATTATTGATTTTATTGAGCAAATCGAAAAGCCAATTGATGGGCAGTTGATTAATTGATTCAAGAATGGCCCTAGGAAAGAAACTCCACATTGTTTCGCTAATTTGCTCCATTTGTGGCAATTCTCCTTTGTTAATCTTTAGACGCTTTTGGACTAAAGGATCTTTTCGTCCCCGCAAAATGGTAAGCCTGTCGAGGGGATAATTTACATATAATACACGGTTGTGTTTACTAAATACTTCGGCAAGGTTAATTACATTACTGCCTATTCGGCTATCGAGGGCAGCCAGGCCTACCATGATGATGTCCCTGTTTTTTATCATGATTAAAGCTTTTAAGTATGCTTATTATTATAAACCGTTTCATATAAATTCAGTACCTGTTTAGCCATATTGTCCCAGGAGAACTTTACCGACTGGACAAAGCCTTTTTTAATTAGTTCATTTCTCACGAGCTCGTTTGTAAGGATTTCTTCAATTCCCCGGGTTATTTCTTCCGGTTTATATGGGTCAACAATGTAAGCTGCATCTCCGGAAACCTCCGGCATGGATGAAGTATTGGAGGTAATGACAGGGGCTCCACAACGCATGGCCTCCAGCATCGGGATACCGAAACTTTCTCGCAGCGATGGATAAAGAAATACTTTGCATAAGTTATAAATGGCTGGCAAATCCGTATTGGTCACATAACCGGTTAAGTGTATCCTTTTGATGAGTTCTTTATCACCAAGCTCTTGCAACAATTTGTCTAATTCGCTCTGCTCATAATCCAGCATCACCAAATACATATCGTCACCCGTTTTTTTTAAATAGTCAGAAAAAGCTTTCAGCACAGCGGGGGTATTCTTTTTGGGATCAGTGTTTCCTAGGAAAAATAAGAAGCGATCGGGTAGATGATACAAGGCTTTGACCCTCAGTAATTCCTTTTGATCGCTGATTTTGCGGAAATGTTCACTTACACCATTGTAAATAGCCACTAAGCGGTCATCATCATCAGGAAAATTAAAAAAATCATTGATCCGATTTCTTTCAAATTCTGAAACCGTAATAATTTTATCACTTTTTTTCACTACTTTAGGAACGACATAGCGACGATACATATTCCCCAGCTTTTGATACCAGGTGCCTCCTTTCTTAAAAATACTAATACTTTCAAGGTATATTATGTCATGCAGCGTTACTATCAAAGGCATTCCTGGATGAAGAGGTGCTGTATTACTGGTGCAGTGTAAAATATCGCAGCCTTCGGCTTTGGCAGCTTTGGGCAGGGCGATTTGTTCCCAGCTAGGGTAAGGGCCTCCCTTCAGCTTCACAAATTTAAAATTCGCTGTTTCCTTAAAAATCTGCTTATCTTCATCTGGTTTTATAAAAACCACATACTCATTTTCCGAATCGAGCTTTTGTAACTCTTTTATAAGTTCCAAAGCCACCATGTCCATGCCATGTTTCCTGGTTCGGTATAGTCGCTGACCTTCAATTGCTATTTTCATTTCTTGTTGTTTTTAGGCCTCAATCGGGAAGGCTTTATTTGAAAAGCATTGTACGTGTGTTTGGTATGCAAGAATTCTTTATTACTGTTTCTAAGCTTTAACAAAGATAAAAACATTAAAACAATCCCAAAAGGTAAGCGGCTTAAAGCAACCAACGTCTTAAAATGATAGAAATATCGCGGGATAGAAAAAGCAAACACTAATAGGCATAGGATAAAAACCGAAAGCCAAGCGTAAAAGATAGTCAGAGGTCCGATAAATAAATAACTCAAGGTGATGAAAAAGAGTACAGTGACCAGCATAATTCTGGGTAGTAAAACGAACTGCAGTGCTTTATTAAAATAATCAATATTCCCATGGAGAAGCAAATCTTTCAGAGCGGGAAAAAAACTTTTTCCGAAATAGTGAATCTGAGCCGAAAGCCAGCGACGACGTTGTTTGGTAAATACCTTGGCATTAGGAACTTTTTCATCATAAACATAGGCATCAGACAGATATTCAATCCTATGACCTTTGCTTAATAATCTGATTTCTATCTCCTTATCAAATCCACCGACTACCTCCACTTTTTCCATCATTTTCTTAAAGTAATCATATTCAAAGGCCATGGCTGAACCGATAAGGGCAGAAGATAGCTTCAAAACCCGATGCCCTTTCCGGAAGATATGGTTGTTCATTTCTTCGCTAACGGCATCTAAAATTGCAAAGGAAGTATCCATGTTTTTAGCAACCCGATGCCCTTGAACTGCCACGTATCCATTGCTAAAAGCTGAATTTATTTTGCTTAGAAAATCAGTAGCCATGATGTTGTCTGCATCCAAAACCACAGCCACCTCATAGGAGTCGTCCAATTGGCTTAATGCAGCGTTGAGTGCTCTCGACTTGGTGCTGAATGCCAGTTGAACTTCAAAAACTTTTATGTCTAATTCATTAAGCGTGGCGATGGTTTCCTTTTTAAACCCATCCGCGATAATGGCTACTTCGTAATTTTCTCTCCCATAATCCTGTTTTAGGGCTTCTTTGGCCACATCGATGATGACCATATCTTCACGGTATCCCGGAATGAGGACGATAGTTTTTCGTTTTCTGGTAGCATGTCCGATTTTACGATGGTAAGGAAAGAGACCGGCTACGGCGAATACAAACAGATAAAGTGTAGTGAAAGCCAAATAGCAATAAACAATAAATTCAATGATATGACCGATGGTAATGAACATTATAGCATGGGGTTTTCGTGAATTTCGTGGGAAACCAAATGGGTGAGATGCCAGCCTATGGCCCGGTAATAAGCCAGGAAAAGTTTAATCTTTCCCTTAATCAAATATTTAAAAGCATTTCTGGGAATAGCCACAAGCAACTGGTATAGCAAAGCGATATAGAAGTCTTTGCCGTGAATATTTCGCCGCATAAAGACAATACGGTTCCGGTTGAGGTAATAAATTTTTAAAGCACTCAACTTTCCGGTGGATACTGACTCTTTGTGAAGAACGAAGGATTTTCCGACATAAAAGATCTTATAACCCTTTGCTTTAATACGTGCACACCAATCGGCTTCTTCGTAATACAGAAAGAAGGTATAAGACATTAAGCCGATTTCTTTGACTATGCGCATGGGTACCAACATGGCCGCACCATGTGCATAGGCTGTTTCCTGGTCTTCCAGGTATTGACCACGATCCTTTTCCCAGTACCCAATGGAGTGATTCCGCATGGTAATTTTATCAATGGGTGTGTAACCGGCATATTGAATGGTATCAGGTTGATAGTAAAACTTGATCCTGGGGCTGACAGCACCTATTTCAGGATGTTGCTCAAGCTTATCAACAAGCGGTTCTAAAAAATCAGAAGGAACTTCTATATCATTGTTTAATAACAAAACGTAATCACCTCGGGCACGCATGAGTCCATAATTATTTCCGGCCGCAAATCCATAATTGATTGGGTTTTGGATGAAAACTATATTGGGATAACGTTTTTTTATAATACTTGGGTCGTCCTCAATGGAATGGTTATCCACCACGATAACCTCTAAATTGGGATAGCTGATTTTGTTGAGTGATTCCAGTAATGCACAACTAACCTCTGCTTGATTATAATTTACAGTTATAATCGAAACGAGAGGATAATATTTGCGCCTGGCATGCATACTATTGGGTTGTTTTAGTTGTGTTTGATGTCATCAATGTGCGAATGTTCAGTATGTAAAAAGGTTTTGGTGGCACCCTTAATCTTCAATAGGCTGATAAACATAAGAAAGAAGCCAAGAGGCAACAACAATAAAGCCTTAAAACTCTTTATGGTATAAAACTTTCGGGGAATAGAGAACAGAAGCGCAAGGGCTGTTGTCCCAAATAATGCCAGCCATGCTTCCAAGCCGGGAACAAAAAAGGTTTTCAGTTCGGGATAAGGTAAATAAGCTATAAATCCCATCAACAAGCTCAAAATAAATAATACACCAGTCAGTAAGATTCGAGGTGGCTGAATCATTTGAATTACCTTATCAAAATAATCAAAATTTCCTTTTAGAATCAGTGCTTTTATGCCATCCAGGAAATGACTTTTAAAATAATCGAGCTGTGCTGCTATCCATCGGCGACGCTGGTTTACAAACGCGGCTGACTGTTGGGTTTTCTCATCATAAATGACAGCATCATGTACATAGTCGATACGATAGCCCTGCTTGATAATTTTCAGTTCGACCTCCTTGTCTTCACCTACAGAATCGACGGTGGCCATGGTGTCTTTAAACAGTTTATAATCAAGTCCCATCCCTGAACCAATCAGCGCGGAAGAAACGCCGAGGACACGATGACCCTTTCTGAAGATATGGTTATTGATCTCTTCGCTCATGGCATCCAGAATGGCAAAATTAGCATTCAAATTTTTGGCTGTACGATGCCCCTGAACAGCTGCAAATCCACGGTCGAAAGCTGCATTTATTTTTCGTAAAACAGTTTCCTCCATAATATTATCAGCATCCAGGATAAAAGCAACATCATAATCATCACCAATAATATCCATGCATTTATTCAATGCTTTTGATTTTTTACTGACTTCAAAACGAACTTCTACTACTCGTATGGGAAGTTGGCGAAGGGCAGCGAGTGTTTCGGCTTGAAACGAGTCAGCAATGACAATCACTTCGAATTTGTCGCTGGGATAATCTTGCCGGGTTGCCTGTTGGGCTACATTGATAATCACTGCATCTTCTTTGTATCCCGGAATTAATACCGCAAACTTTCTTAGTTTACTGACTACATTGGATTGTTTTTGCCGATAAAAGATTCCCGCAACCGCATAAACAAAAATATAGAAGCTGGCAAAGAGTAGATAGGCGTACAAAAGGTATTCAATTACCCATAGTATAAATCGTAAAACATTCATAATCAATCATTATTTTTTGTCAAGGTGGATAAACCCTGCAGGTTTTTATAATGCGTCCAGTGCCACCAAACTGCACGCCAGGTTGCCCATACAAGATCAAACCTGCCTTTTAAAAGATATTTCAGGCCTTGCTTAGGGGCTGCGACAAGATACATATAAAGCAAACTTAATAATCGGGTTATTCCTTTATTGTTTCGTCGGGCATACAAGATACGACCACGCGTGAGATAAAAAATCTGAAAAGGGCTTTCCTTTACAGTGGAAATAGACTCTTTGTGGAGGACCAATGAGAAACCCTGATAATAAATTTTGAAGCCGGCTTTTTTAATATGCTCTGCCCAGTCGTGTTCTTCATAATATAAGAAGAACTTTTCAGACATGATTCCAACTTTTTGTATTACTGCCATTGATACCAACATGGCGGCACCAAAGATTGATCCTGTTTCACCGGTGATATCAAATTGACCATTGTCTTTTTCACCAAAACCGATGGCAAAATTACGAATAGTGATCGGGTGAATGGGAGTGAAGCCCGCAAATTGGAAGGTATCCGGATGATGAAAATAATGAATTTTTGGACTTACCATGGCTACCTCCTTATGCGTTTCTAAAACCTCAACCAATGGCTCTAAGAAGCCGGGATGTACTTCGGTGTCGTTATTAATGAACAAGATATATTTCCCTTTACAGAAGGGGAGGGCAACATTGTTTCCACCAGCAAAGCCCAGGTTTTTTGCTGTTTGGATAAAATGGATGTGGGGGAATCTTTCCTTGATTATTCCGGGATGATCATTGGGAGAAGCATTATCAACCACAAAGATCTCTGTATGAGGATAGCTGATCTTTGCAAAGGAGTCGATAAAATCGCAAGTAACTTCCGACTGATTATAATTTACAGTGACCACTGAAACAAGTGGCCAATGTTTTTCTTTGGTATTCATAGTTTCAAAATTAATCACGAGGTTTAAACGACCAGGGCGAAATTCCCTGTGCTAAGCGGACTTCGTATTCACGTTCAAGCTGTTGCCCCGAAAAAATAAATACCCAGCTTATGTATACTAAAATACCGGTTGGCATCTGTCCGAGCACACCATTCCCATAGGCGGCACCAATAATCCCTGCGAAGCCTCCAAGCAGTGCCCCCAAGATGTTGCTTAATTCCTTATTACGCATTCGAGCCATGATAATGTAAAAACCCTTAATCATAATATACATGAGGATAAAAAGGTGCAAGAGTAAGCCCACACGGCCTTGTTCAGCCCATATTTGAACATACCAGCTATCGGTAGCCACATTGGCCAAAAAACCTTGAGGCGAAAATCGCTGACCCCAGTTACCGGCAGCACCAATACCGCCCCCAAAGGGTTTATCCGCCAGGTAAGTTGCTAAAATTGCCCTGTTTTGCAGCCTAACCTGATAGGAAGCATCCGTTTCGGGATGAAAGGCGGTACGCATACGGGCAATCGTATATGAGCTATCGCCAATATAAGTATAGGCGAAAAAAACATATATCACTGCGATCGAAATCCCTCCAATAATCATGACTTGGACACGTTTTGATAAGATCACGTAAGTGATTCCTCCAAGGGCGGGAACAATCATTGCACCTCGTGTACCTGATAAAAACATACCCCATATAGACATTATGGAAACAAACCAAAAGAAAATTTTATTTTTTGCTCCTTTCGAAGCAGAAGCAACTCCTGCAAATACAATACCTGCAGCCCCCTGGGCAGCTCCAAACTGGCCGGCATCACTAAAAAAGGAGAAAATACGTAATTTTCCGTTAACCATGTGCGTTATATAACCTACGGTATTTAACCAATTCTGTTCGGCATAATCGAGGCCAATATATTTTTGTTGTAAACCTTTCAATGTCGCCAAAAGGGAGAATACTGCCCAAAAAATAAGAAATCCACGAAGATGCCGCAAACGGTTGAAAATCAGAAGTCCTATTGGAACAACCAGCAAAGGGTAAAATGATATCCCCCGCATGGCGTAAAACCATGCTGTCCGGCTTAAGGCTTGCGGATTAAAAAATTCAAGAATTGAATAGGCGAACCAGATAATTAATAAGAAGACGATATCGCGGTTTAAAAGGCCGAAGTTGATTCTATCGTAGAAGTTTCTGAAAAAAATAGAAATAATGGTCAATACCAATAAGGCGTCGATACTAAGTCCCAAAGGAACACCCTGGATATACCTTGTTAAACCAATGGCGGTAAAAGCCATGAATAAGATTGAATATACACCCAAAACGGGATGTACAAAAAGTCGATTTAGATAAAGTAGAGTAGGAGCCAGTAGAACCATGGCAATCGCAACTTTAAGGCCTCCATTCCCTATTATGTATCCAACAATAATCGTAGCAATGATAACGATCCCAATTATCAATGGGTGTTGCAACTTCTTTGCTCCGGTTTTGTCTTTTAGCGATTCCAGCATCTTACGAAATTATGCTTAAAATTAAAAAAAAGCCTTTATACTTGGCTTTTACGACGAAAAATACTTTGAGTGAAAAATTGTAAGCCGCCACTCAATAATTTTCGTAAACGAATTTCAAGACTTTGATTTAAATAATGATAGCCTACCAAAATACCAATCAGGGTAAATGATATGGTTATCCAGGCTACTCCTTGAAGAACAATATTAATGGAGAAATTTCTGGTAATCGTACCCAGCAAACCGATATCAGCTACACCATCTGACAAAAGTGTAAGGATACTAAAACCTGCAACGATATAGTAAAAAGAAAATACAACCAGGGAATCCCCAACAATATTAGCAAGGGTCATATAAACCACTTTCAAAAGGTTAAGTTTTGGTTTGTTCACACTATCGAGAGCCACTCCTATAAACCGATCCAAAGGTAAAAGAAGACCATAGATACAAAATATTCTGAAGATGTTGGCAGTCGATTCATAACCGGGTCCGCCAAGAATTAACACTAGATCTTTTGCAAAGATGAAGGAGAATAACATCACGGGTAACATCAATAAGGTAATTCCACCGGCATTTTGATAAAAAATTTTCCTTACCAGGTTATTATTTCCTTCAATGCTGGCCTTAGACATTCCAGGGAAGGCTGTCATGGCAAAACTTCGAAGTGGTATTTCAATAATTTCGGTCAATTTCATTGGAATACTGTATAATGCAACACCAGCTGTTCCTAAAAAAGGGCTCAGCCCTATAATAAAGGTATCTGCACTTTTAAGTAAGTTACTGCCTATCAGGGTTCCCGTTGAATATTTTCCGAAATGCAATATCATTTTATTGGAGGCACGCCTGGCTTTAAAAATATAACGAATACCATCCCAATTAGTGGCACTCGACAGGACTGAGGTCACTAAATTTATGGCTAAATAGGCATAGACGATAATAGTGAGCTGGTATTTGAAGAAAATATAATTAGTGATCAAAAACAGCATAAAGAGGCCTACATTTACACTTCGAAGCAAAAGAATACGATCGAATTTTAGGTTGGCTTGTAATACAGATTGTGCGTTGTTAAATGGTAAGTTGATGAAGGCCAGTAATGGGAACCATTGAAAAAACAAAGAAAAACCTGAGTTTTTCACTACTGCCGGGAAGAAGAAGTCAATCAACAAAACAAGTATAACAACAATAAGGGTGGACACCAAATTAATGACATAATTTGATCCGATTAAATGTTTGGCTTCTTCATCTGCAGCACCAGCCAAAAACCGAACAATTGCGGTACGGGTAATTCCAAAACGCAACATATCAATAAAATTTGCTGTTGTGATGAACAAAACCCATTTTCCAAAGTCGTTGGTGCCAAGGCTACGTACCAGAATAAGAAAACCAAAGAAACCAAAAACGGCTATCAGACCATTATTAGCCAGAGAAAGGAAATTCTTATTCTTAATTATTTTCGCCAGTACATTTGCCACCTTTTAAACTTCTTTCTTTACTGTGATTTTGTATTTCCTGGAATAGCTTAGAATAGATTTTAGTTTTCTCATGAAGTTTGATTTTGTTTTTGGAATTTCAGTTAATAAATCTTCCAAATTGTACAGTTCAACTTCATTTAACACAACCATTGGCATGCCTGCAACAACCTCCTTAAACATTTTCATAGCAAGCTGATCTGCCTTACCAAATCGACTATTTCCTTTAATTATAAATAAGGACAAGTCAACTTCCGAAAGGAGTTTGATGGGATAAGTATGATAAATGATCGAGGGTATTTCCAGAAAGATGAAATCATAAGCAATATTTGTTTTCCGTAATGCATGATTATCTATTAATTGTTGGAGATTTTCAACATCAATAAAATTATTTTTTATGGGGTAATAAAATGTTTGGTTGAAATCTTCATCGGCAACATTTGTATCTTCTGTCAAATAGTTCAAGAACAATATTTTGTCTCCCATCGCACGCATACGGTTGATGAGTTTCTGGGTGATCAGGGTTTTGCCTACTCCATTTTGTGTACTCACTATAAGAATGAGGTAGGGCTTTTCGGGTTCTTTGTCTGATTTGGCGATATTGAGTTTAATATTTTGAATTATCATGTCAGTTAGGCGATTACTGATTTGTGATAATTCATTGGCCTGATTTTTGGACGAAAGATAAGGGAAGGCTCCTGCCAATTGCATCTTGGTGTTTTCTACCACACGAGCAGGATTTTTAACCGAAGTGTCAAAGTATTCAAGCAAGACGATAACAAAGGCTATCAATAAGAATCCAGCAAATCCTGCAGCCAATACCATATACTTCGCTCGAGAAGGGTTGGCCTGAATAGGGAAGAAGGGCGGATCAACAATTTTAATGTTGGTCGACATTTCCATATTTTGCTGCTTCATCTTGGCCAGGTTCAAGCTTCTTAACAATTCCAGATAAGTTTGTTCAGCAACCTTTATTTCCCGCTCAATACGAGTAAGCATGGCACCCAGCGGAGCCATTTTTTGGTAGGTTCTGATAAAGTCAAGCTTTCGCCTTGCCAACACTCCCAAGGCCGCTTTTGCTTCGGTGTAGTCAATCGTATTTGCCAGCCAGGAGTCGAGCAAATTTTTAATTGGAAGACCTTGTGTAGAATGCCCATAAAGATATAATTGATCCACATACAATTTTATCTGATTGCGTAGATCCTTTTGCTTTCGGCGAAGTTGAATTAATTTGTTGGCTACTTTGTTGCTATAAGTCACTGCCAGCTGATTCACAATAATTTTCTCAGACACATCCGCCAATTGTTTTTTGCGTTGATTGATTTCATCTCCTTTGAGGTATATGGAATCACGCGCAGTCATCTTGGTTTCTAATGCTTGCAAGGAAGCAGAAGCCCCTGAAAGCTTAATTTGTTGATCTTGATAGTATTTGTCAAGATCTTCTTTTTGACCAGCAATGGCCTTACTTTGCTCATAATAGTTAATGATATTGTTCCGTTTATTAAAACGGAGCAAGCGGTCTTCAGCTTCCGAAAGTTTCTTATCCGCCGAATCCACCTGACGTTGAAAATATTGAACAACTCTATCGGTTTCATTCACACGAAGCGATTTGTAGTCGCCCATAAACACTTTAGAAATAATTTTTAGCGTTTGTTGGCATATTCCAGGGTCATCTGAGGTATAGGTGAGTTTAACCAGGTCACTATTGCTAATACGGAATATTTGTATCTTGCTGATATAGCTAATGCTATAATGTTTACTTTGTCCGTAATGAAGTAAACCATAGATAAAATTAGTATCGCTTGAGGCATAATAGCGACGCAGATTGGAAACGGTTTTCTCGTAGTCAGATTTATTGATTCCGGGTGGAATCATGGGGTCTTTAACGAATACAGCCTCTTGTTTGTTAATAGCGGTTATATAAGCAGAGGCAGAAGATGTGGGCATATCTTGAGAAACCTGCTTCATAGCATAGTCATAGGAATCATTCCCGGTGGATCCCTTGTCTTCAATTCTTATGCGTTGGCCGGGGGTTAATGCTTTGGCTCCTAAATTGTTTAATTCTCTTAATTTATCAATATTGACACCATATCGCTTGGCAATTGAGAAAAGCGTTTCCCCAGGCTGAACAGTATGAAAATTGGCAGAAGTAATACTTGAGGAGCCGGGCCGGATAATAAGGCTTTGACCGGGTGACACATTTCCACCAGCTAATTGATTCAATTGAATCAATTCACCTCTTGATACCCCATATCGACTGGCGATAGAAGATAAAGACTCACCAGGGAGAACGGTATGGCTTAAGCCGGCATTCGTTGCATCATTTTTCGAAAGTCCATAGTCATTAGAAACGGTTTTGTTACTATTTTGCAAAGTACTGGATAACTCTCTGGCAGCAATATTCTTTTTCTTGCTTATTTCTTTTTCCAAAGAATGAATTTCTTTTTCCAGGTTGTGGATTTGTTCTTCTTTTTTTCTCTGTACGCCTGACTTATTATTTTTAACCACCATATCTTTGATTCGCATGGGCATCATCTCCATTAATTGCTTGTAATTGGCCTGGGAAATATATTGTGGATTGGCTGCTTCAAGTGAAAGATCCTGAGCAAGAAGCCTGAGAGAGGTTTCAACAACGGTCTGACGCGATTTCAGTAAATTTATCATATTGTCAAACTGCGCACTGGTACTGAAAAAGTCAGTAGATCGCTGGGTGGTCGACTCAATGGAGTATCCGGTAGTAATCCCTGTATAAATAATAGCCTCCGATTGGTAAACCTTTTCTTGATTTCGTGTGAAATAATACACGAGAATGGCCAGCAAAAAAGGAATCCCCAGCAAAAGAATGATGTTTCTTTTAAATAATCGTATGAAGTAAAATAAATCCATTCAAATCTTTTTTGTTAGCGCAAAATATTTATCAGATTAAATTTCATCCCTGTGGTTACTTCCAGAAGCTGATATTCTTTGTTAAACTGAGCGATGGCCTGTTGAAAGTTAATAGCTCCACGGGTCTGAATTTCCTTCAGGCGGGTATACTCAGCCGTTCCGATTTCACCATTCAAAAATTCATTTTGAGCCATTTGCATTTGCATCATGGTGAAATTCTGATAGCTATTATAAATTCTAATATAGTTTTGATATTGAACTAAATTATTATAATGGTCAATGACAGTAGTGGCCAGAAATCTACGATTAATTTCCTTTTGTGTTATAGATAATTCTATCCATTTTTTTTGTTTGTTGATACGATTTCTTCTGTCAAAAAACGTGGCCAGGGGAAACCTGACATAAAATCCCAGTGCATAATTATTTCGGAGAGACTGTGAACGATAAAATCTATTAGATTGATTAATCGCAGCATAATCATTAAAATTCCAAACTCCGATATTCATGTCCACATTAAGACTAAAGTGTTCCAACCACGCCCTTTGGGCCGATAGTTGCTCATAATAGTAATAATCAGCTTTCAGATCTTCGTAGCGCATACTTGGCGAATTGTATGCAGCAGAGTCAATCAATACGTTAAGAGGAGGAAGACGTTTGGTTATATTGTCAGTAAGTGGATTGAAAAATTTAGAACTATCAACTTGTTGATTCTGTCCCTCACTGCTAAGATATGCCAACAGTAAGAAAATAAAAATAAACACATTCTTAAAAGCTGAAGAACTCATTAGGCATATATGATTCAGTGTTTTCACAAATTTAATTTTTGACTAGAAAAATAATATTTTACTTCTGATTATTGATTTGATGACGAAATAGTTATTGAATAAGTTTTTAACAATTAATTAAACATTATTTTTTTGGAACAAAGCCGGTATAGTCCTTAAAATCAGCTTAATGTCACCCAATACAGATGGCATCTTTGCATATTGGTTGTCTAATGCTTTGCGCTCTTCCTCAGACATCTCTCCCCCTTTACCTCTAAGTTCAACTTGCCAGAGTCCTGTAATCCCTGCCGGAGCAATGAATCTGGCACTCCAATCATCTGAAGTAAGTTGCTCTGCTTCGTAAAGAGGAAGAGGGCGGTTCCCAACAATAGACATGTCTCCTTTCAATACATTTAACAATTGAGGTAATTCATCAATACTTGTATTTCTAATAAACTTACCCACCTTCGTGATGCGTGGATCGTTCTCAATTTTAATAAAGGTTGACGACTTTTGTAATCTTCCTATCTCATGATACCAGTATTCACAAATGATCTCACCGCTGATGAATAAGGGGGAAGAACAATATTTTCCTTCCGCTAATTTTGCACAGCGGGGACAAGGTTCATCAGAAGGAACCATCTCTTTTTCTCCAACATTATACTGGTTCAGATGTCCTAAATCCTTTAATTTTTTATCTGATCCGGAATACATTGATCGGAATTTAAGAAAATCAAAAATTCGGTAACCGGTTCCTACCCGCTTTGATTTATAAATTACCCTACCTTTTGATTCCAGCCTAATAGCAAGGGCAACTACTATAAACAGAGGGGAGAGGATGAGAAGTGCTACAGCAGAGACCACTATATCAAACAAGCGTTTAATCAAAGGAATCTTGTATAACTTCTCATTGGCAGCAGAGGATTCTTTGGCCGACTTCAGTTCATCCAGATAATAAATAAGAAAATGAAGGCGTATAAGAAGTTTGTCGAAATCAATAGGACAAAAATAGAAATCATCAATATGTGATTTCTTTAGGAAAAGCTTGTCACGGAAAGCAAAGTCTTTTTGGCAATGAACGATTATAACCGGAATTTTCCACATGCCAAGTCGGTCTTTTATATGAAGAGCCAATTCTTCGCCAGGTACCCCGGGCATCAAAGCATCTGCGATGACAGCATCAATTTTATCAATTCTACGTAGGTAATCAATGGCCTTCAGTCCATTATCTATATGAATAACTTTCAATTCATCAGGATGTTGACTCAATTCATCCAATACATCAGGATTATTCCCAGCATATAACAAAGATAGTTTTTTGGAAGGAGATTCCTGCATCATAGTTTACTTGCTGTGACGGGAGATCAGGTTATCAATTCGAATGGACAATTCTTCCGGGTTAAATGGTTTTACAATATAATCATCTGCTCCCATTCTCAAAAATTTTACCCTTTCCTGACTACTCTCAATTCCGGAAAGCATAATCATTGGGATATTACTGAAGAAACCACTGGCTTTCACCTGCTTTAAAAATTCATATCCATCCATGTTTGGCATTTGAATGTCGGCGACAATCAAATCAGGCATATTGCCATCTTCCAGATATTTAATGCCTTCCTGTCCATCCACTTTTGTAACAACTTCATTCCTCTTGCTCAGGTAATTCTCCAACAGCATCCGAATAGAGAGTTCATCATCAATTATAAGTATTTTTTTTCGCATCCCAATAGTCTTTAAAGAATCCAGTATATTCAGCAATTATAAGCAAATATAGAGAATTAATTCTGATTCTAACACCTCCGTATTTAAGTTATTTACACGAAAAGGTTAATAAATAAGGGCGCATAGGCGAGTTCATCATCTGAGGTATTTTGTACAAATTATTTTTTATCTGCAAACTAAGTATACAGAGCGTATATCTCAGGGAAACAATTTCAAGTTTTCCGTTGTGTAAATTACATTGAAGACTTCCCTGCTAGTCAATTAGTGAGCAGTTTTCTTAAGCAATCATCAGTACTACGCGCTTTCCCAAGTATGAATTAGATGTGGGAGTTTTTCCATGTTAAAAGGCTTATTGATAAAGCCGTCCATCCCGACATCTACACAATTCTTTCTATCCTGAATTTGTGCATTCGCGGTAAGTGCATATATCATTACTCTTGGTGAAGACCCCAAAGTGTTTTCGATTCTTCTAATTTCTCGTGTAGCTTCTAATCCGTTCATCACAGGCATTTGGACGTCCATTAATATTAAATCAAAGGGAGATGATTTAAACTTTTCGACTGCCACCAGTCCATTATTGGCAACTTCTACTGAATATCCCTGATTTTCCAGAATCATGAGTGTAAGACGCTGATTAATGAGGTCGTCTTCCACAAGAAGCAAATGCTTGAAATCCTGTGGCTTTTTATCGATCTGTAGTGGCTCTTTCATTTTTACGCTAAAACTAAAAGTTGTGCCTCCGCCTTCACGACTTATAAAGTCCATTTCACCACCCAGTAAATGGCAGAGCTCACGCGACATAGAAAGTCCATGGCCGGCTTCTTGCGGCTTTTTTGTGAGACCTCGTACTGAAGCGGAAGGCCATATTTTATCATATTCAGTTTTCTTTATGCCAATTCCTGTATCAGCAACCCGGAATTGGATCGTATGAATATCATGCAAAGTTGTGATTACTTCTACTCTGACACTTATTTTGCCCGAAGCGGTATATTTTATCGCGTTATCGAGCAAATGAACCAAAATTTGTTTTAATCGGGCAGGGTCGCCATAGAGTTTGGTGGGCAGTCTTTTACCAAATTCAATTGAGAAATCAAGTTCTTTATCAGCGGCTTTCTCGCTGAAGATAGTCTGTATTTCCCCCAATTCTTGTAATAGATTAAATTCCAGAAAGTCAAGAGAAAACTGATTGGATAATAAGCTATAATAATCGAGCGTATTATTCATCAAATTGAATAGATAGTTCCCTTTCCTTTCGATAATTTCAACCAAAGCCTTGCTTTCAGTATCTAACAACTTATTTTTCAATAAAGTAGTAGAACTTAAAATACTGTTAAGAGGTGTTTTATAATCGTGACTGAGATTTGCTAAAAAATCGAAATTTAAATCACTTTTCAAATGAGTTTCAGTACTAATCTTTTCGGCTTGGCTATTAAATTGGAGCAGGTTTTCGGTTCTGACCTCTTTGAGATGATTGGCACCCGAGCTGTCTTTAGGAGACTTTAGCATTGTGTTAAGAATGTATTAGTATTAGCTATTATAGAAAAATGACATTTTCAGAAGAAAGCATAACAAATAAAAAGCCAAAACGCATGTTCTGGTGTTTATCAGGAAGTTAGGGCTATAGTGTCGGCAAATAAGAAAATTTATTTTTCCAATTATGGAAGATTTTCCAATAATTGGAACAGTATATGGGGTTAGTTGTATTGTCCGGAATCAATTTTGAACAAATGCCAATACTCGTTAAAGGCCAGCTCATGCGATTTAAACTTTTTTCCGGTTTTTGTTTCAGTTACGAACCTAAAACTTTGAAGGGAGAATTCCTGGTCTTCAATATATTTTTGTAGGGTAGCAAAGTCAATCAGGGTCTTAATATTCACATTGATTTGCCAAGTATGGTAGGGGAGGGGTTTATCGATCAAATGACTAATATCGAGCTGTTTTATCTTCCGTTGAGCGTCAATCAGCTCTACTCCCAGGCTGGCGCAGAATCCGTCCATGGTAATCGGACTAAAGCTGATAATCACATTTTTCACCTTTCCTTTTTCTTTTAGAATACTCACAGCCAACCCAAGACTTGTAAACAATTGCTCCGACAAAACAAGTATTCGTTGTTGATCTTTGCGATAAAAAAAGAGGCTAACCAAGGCAATGCCCAAGCCAAAAATAATTGCGTACATCAGGATATCTTGCATAGCGGGCAAAGATAAAAAATTCCTAATTTCGGATGACAAAACGTTTTACAAATCGAGACCAAGCTGGTCGTGACATCTTAATTTTTCATCTGCTTTGCGAAGGATACTTTGGTTATCAGTGAGCCATTGAATAACAGAAATAATTTTTTCCTCTTCAAAATCTTTAATGAGTGGAATGAGTTCATACAAATGCATGGGCTTAAGCCTTAGATTTTCTTCCACTTGCTTACGAATGGCTTCGAATTCCATTTCGTTGAGGCTGGTTTTGTTAATGGTAAGGCATACATCACAAACCCCACAACGTTTTTGTTGGTGTTCTCCAAAATACCTGAGAAGTTGAACGCTACGGCATTCTTGCGAATTGCTTAATAACTCAAGCAAGGCTTCCAGCCTCAAAGCAGAAGCTCTTTTCAGATGCTGGTAATTTTCGTGGAGAAATCCTATATGGTCTTTGGGTAAACGAACGGTATTATAAAAAATTTGGGGTTGGCTGCGCAGCGGGATATAACTAATGATTTTAATTTGATTGAGGTATTTTAAGCCCAATATCACATTGTTGACTTCCATTTCTGCCCTGTGTGCAATAAGTTTCTCGTTTATAGGAACATAATCAGAAAAAATTCCGCCATAGGATCGAAGTATTTCTTTTAGAATCCTTTCAAATTTGGGGTTTTCTACAATAAACCGATAAATCTGTTCATTGTTAAGCCTGATAATCATTTTAGAAAAGCGACCCATAGATTCGTCATAGGCAATATAGCCTTCTTTTTCCATGAGTTTAATGGCGCTATAGGTACTGATTAGCCCAAATCCGTAATAGTTTACAAATTCAGTGATCTTAAAATCATAACCCATATCTTTTCCACTCCCTTCGGGAATATTAAAATAATTACCCAGGGCATTATAGATATTACGAATGATGGTAAGATCCGGAAATGTTTCGTCTAGTTGTTTTTTAGCTCGGCCGATATCCTGCTGACTATAAAGAAGAGAGGCTACAGACTCCTTGCCATCGCGACCAGCACGACCAGCTTCCTGAAAATAAGACTCCAAACAATCAGGAAGATTGTAATGTATTACCTGTCTTACATCCGCTTTATCAATGCCCATTCCGAAAGCATTGGTCGCGACCATCGTTTTAACTTTCCCTATTGTCCAGGCATGTTGCCTTTCACTTCTGCTTTTGTGGTCGAGCCCGGCATGATAATAAGTGGCAGTAATTCTATTTTTCTGCAAAATTTCTGCTATTTCTCTGGCCTTTTTTCGGTTTCGAACATACACTATGGTCGACCCCTTAGCATTAGTGAGTAGACGAAGTAAGCGTCCACTTTTATCCGATTCCTGAAAAACACGGTAAGCCAGGTTTTTTCGTACGAAGCTGCTCTTGAAAACATTCGGCGTCTTAAAATGCAATTTGTCCATAATGTCATCAACAACCTTGGGCGTTGCTGTAGCCGTGAGGGCCAATATAGGAATATCAGGAGAAAAAACCCTGATCTCTGCAATCTTAAGATAGGGAGGGCGAAAATTATAACCCCACTGCGAAATGCAGTGTGCTTCGTCCACGGCAATCAGGTTGATGTTTATCTTGGCCAGGGTATTTAGGAAAGCAACATTAAGCAAACGTTCAGGTGAAACATATAAAAATTTTAGCTTTCCGTGAATGGCATTGGAATACACTGATTCAATTTCATCCGGATACAAACCGGTGTATAAGGCTTTGGCTGGAATGCCCAGCTTTTTTAAATGATCCACCTGATCTTTCATCAAGGCAATTAGTGGCGTAATAACCAGACAACAACCTGCTAGCATGAGTGAAGGAATTTGAAAAGTTAGTGACTTGCCACCTCCTGTTGGTAAAAGGGCAAAGGTGTCCTTCTGCTGCAGTATTGAATCAATAATCTCTTCTTGCTGCGGCCTGAATCGGGCGTAGCCCCAGTATTTTGTCAATATTTCTTTTGCTTCTACACTCAAAGGCTCAGTGGGTTATTTTATGACAATAAATAAGTTGTTAATATCTGATAAAGTTCTTTAAAATTAATAGGTTTTACCAGATATTCGTCACATCCGGCAGCCAAGGTTTTCTCCTTTTCAAGATGATTGTTGAATGCGGTCTGGGCAATGACGGGTATTTTATTATTCATTTTCTTTATGAGTCTGGTTGCTGATAGTCCATCCAGATCGGGCATAAGGATATCCATTAATACCAAATCAATATCCGGATTTTCAGAACATGTTTTAACGGCTTCAATTCCGCCTTTTGCCCATAAAAATAAGGCGCGTGTCGACTGCAAAGCCCCTCGAATGAAGTGGAAGTTTTCCTCTATATTCTCAGCAATTAAAATGGTTTTACCTTCTAAAACCGAATCAAAAATTCCTTTCAATTCCAACTGGGAAGACAAGCTATGCTCGATGGGAATGGTAAAATAAAAGGTACTGCCCATTCCAATCTCTGAATCCAGCCAAATTTTTCCTCCCAACAGGCGAATCAGAGAATTGGTGATTGCTAAACCTAATCCTTTGCCTTCCTTATTTTTCACGTAATCTTGATTGGATTGACCAAAGCGCTCAAAAATTATATTTGTGTCTTTGGGATCAATACCAGTTCCGGTGTCTTTCACGAAAAATTGAATTTTCTGAGGTGATACGGCACGGTAACCAAATTCAATATTCCCCTCATCGGTAAATTTAATGGCGTTGGTGAGGAGATTAATGAAAATTTGACGAAATCGAAATTCGTCTGAATACAGCATCAGAGGTGTCGTTTCATAAAGCCGGGTCAATTTAATTTCCAGATCGGGTTTACCGCGTTTAATCTTTTCCTGTTCGAAGTTAAGCTTCAATTCCTGAAGTAAGTTGTTCACCTCGAAATCATGTTTGTTTACTTGTAGCTGCCCGGCTTCAATTTTTGAAATATCGATTATATCTTCAACTAATTGGAGCAAAGACTTGCCGGCAGTGCTAACCATTTCGGAGTACAACTGTCTTTCAGCAAAAGTTGAATCTTCATCCAGCAAGAGATCCGAAAAACCAATAATAGAGTTGAGTGGTGTCCGTATTTCGTGAGACATATTGGATAAAAAAACAGACTTCATTCGGTCGGCAGTCTCTGCTTTCTCGCGAGCCCGGACGAGTTCTTTTTGGTGCTTCTGCTTTTTTGTTACGTCATAAATGAAAGCTAAGGTATTGGCGTTCGCAATCATTTTCATGTGGGAAAGTGAGATTTCAGTATAAATTAAATCTCCGGCTTTGCTTGTGTGAGTCCATTCAAATTGTTGTTTTTTCTTTCTCGAAGCCTGAATATATAAATTGAATTTATTGACTGAAAGGTTTCCATCTGCTTGGTATTTAGGCGATAAAAAACCTGGCGACATGCCCAGAATATCTTCTTTATGATAGCCTAACATTTTGCAGAACTCCTGATTCACATCAACAATTAACGAATCATTCAATAGCACTATGCCGGCGCTGAGGTTTTCAAAAATAGTTTTGTATTTGGTTGAGAGTGATTGTTTGTCCAACAAAGTTTGTTGCCTACTTTCTTCCAATGCAACAAAATGTGCAAGACTGGTCATCAGGCTGACATCATCTTCACTGAAAGCTCTTATCGTGGCATCTACCAGGGCCAAAACGCCAATCAGTTTAGAGCCTATTTTTACTGGAGCTCCAATGTATGAACCTAAGCTTGGTTCAATAATGGAAAGCTTGGATTGAACAATGTCAGAAGACTTTAAATCGGGAATAATTAATACTGAGTCTTGTCCTTCTTGTGCCAGGAAATCACATAGTTCCTCAGTTTGATGAAAGCTATTTTTCAGGCTGGTATCAATCTTTCCGTTAAAGCTAAATACTGTTGACTTTTTGCTGTCGTTATGGCTGTATAGGGAAAATGCGCCACCTAGAATCTGATGGATGCCTTCCAATATAATCTGGATATTATTAGAAGAATCTAAGGTCATTTTAGACAAAATTCCAAGAGAAATTTGTTGCATGAGGGTTGGGTTTCCTTCTTTAGATTTTCCTTTGTTTGTAGATTCCATGGGAATAATTGTCGATAATTTTTAGTAAAAGTAAGAAAATATCAGTTGCAGATTTAAATTAAGAAATAATCAAAAATGGAGTTTCCCTACCTGTGTACTTCGGTTTATCATCTTTGTATGGAAGGAAGAGGAAGGAGACAAAACCGGATTTCCAAGATCGCCTTACAGATGTTGTCGTTTAAATTAAGAAATCGTATTTGTCTATAACACTATCAAAAAAGTATCACAGATCAGAATTAGCGATCTATCTGTATTCAATGTCCTTGGGATAACACAGAAAGTATTTGGTGGTTGGCTTTGATAACATATTGATATTTAGTTGATCAGAAACTTCAGTGATGTCTTTCATGCTTCCATCTTTAAATAAGATATTTATCTTATCGGTTCCGGGATGGTAGGTGTAGTTTGAGGTTCTGTCGTTAAATACAAAATAGCGAAGTTCTTCTGTTGAAAGCTTATACTTTTCCTGAACTGCTGATTCAATGGCTTCGATTTTTTCAGGTTCAAAAGGATTGTTTTGCATCTCAATTCGAAACAAATGACGGTTGACCAATGCATCGCTCAAATGGGAGAGGACATGGTCGGGATGATTGATCCATACTTTCATTGAGGTATAGATGTCAAAATCATCAAGTTGTGCAAACAAATCAAGGATATCAGCTTGGCTTGAAAAGTCCTTTTTTGTGATATTGTTTTCCAGAAAATATTGTAGAGCAGGCGTTGCGAAGAGTTTTTCGCCGTTCAGCGCGAGCCAATTCGCTCTTTGTAATAAATGAATCGCCATATACTCAGCTACCAGCACCGTTTTATGCAGATAAACCTGCCAATACATGATGCGACGAGCTGTAATGAACTTTTCGACTGAATAGATTCCTTTATATTCAATAGCAGGCTCACCTGCTTTAATTTGAATCATATTTAGCAGTCGTTCATAGTTGATGGTTCCTTCCGAAACACCGGTAAAAAAACTGTCACGTTTTAAATAATCCAGTCGATCCATGTCAAATTGCCCGGAAACCAGCCTATGCAGAAAATGTTTCGGATGCTTGTCTTGGAAAATATCTATTGCAAGCTGCAATTTACCTCCCATTTGTTCATTAAGCCTTTGCATAAACAATAAAGAAATCTCTTCATGACTTATTTTACTTACTATGCTGTGTTCCAAGGCATGTGAATAGGGCCCATGGCCAATATCATGGAGCAACATAGCTATTTGTGCAGCTGTCGTTTCTTCCTGGTTGATGGAATTGCCTTTCATTTTTAATTCAGAAAGTGCCCTGCCCATTAAGTGCATAGCACCCAGTGAATGATGAAAACGTGTATGTAAAGCACCAGGATATACCAAATGCGAAAGCCCCAATTGTTTTATCCGCCTGAGCCGTTGAAAGTAAGGATGCTCGATAATATCGAAAATCAAATCATTTCTGATAGAAATAAATCCATAAACAGGATCATTAAATATTTTACGTTTGTTGATTATCAAGCTGCTCATAAATATTGTTAAATTTGTTTTCTTAACTTTTTAAGTTGGGCGTTTTACTGGATTTTTGCATTATCTCTTCAGTGTAAGTTTGGTATGGTAAGTGATAATTCATGTTCACTAGGTTGATTGGGTAAAAGTGTCAAGGTAAAAACAACTATTTCTTAAGCCAATCGCACCCTGAAATTAAACGGGAAACAAAAATACGTTTAAAATTTATTCCTTTGAAATTAAAAATGCAAGCATATGAATAATACAAAGATATTATGGGCTGATGACGAAATAGGAATGTTGAAGCCACACATTATTTTTTTAGAAGAAAAAGGTTTTGAGGTGGTGGCTGTTAATAGTGGCGATGAAGCCCTTGATTTGGTAGCTGAAGGAAACTTTGATATTATTTTTTTGGATGAGCAGATGCCGGGCATGAGTGGTATTGAGGTTCTCGAAAAGCTAAAAGAGATGCAGCCGAACCTTCCTGTGGTAATGATCACAAAAAGCGAAGAGGAATCCATTATGGAAGATGCCATTGGCTCCAATATTGCGGACTATCTGATTAAACCTGTAAAGCCAAGCCAGATTCTTCTTTCTTTAAAGCGAAATTTGGAAAACAAGAAGCTTATAGGCGAAAAAACGAGCATGAATTACCAGCACCAATTCAGAGAAATTAGCATGCAATTGCAAGATCGATTATCGCAGACGGAATGGGTAGAAATCTATAAGAAATTGGTTCGATGGGAAATAGATTTGGAGAAATCAAATGATGGAGGCATCGTCGAAATACTCAATATGCAGAAAAATGAGGCCAATACGGCATTTGCTAAATTTTACGAAAAGAATTACAAAGAGTGGTTGTACGGGGAAACAGACGACAAACCGATACTTTCGCACACCCTGCTAAAAGAAAAGCTATTTCCCAGCCTGGACAAGGCTAAAAAGGTTTTCCTATTTGTAATTGATAACCTTCGATTCGACCAATGGAGGATAATTGAACCAATGATTGGTGAATATTTTCGCGTGGAAGAGGAAAGTTTGTATTATAGTATTTTGCCTACCACCACTCAATACGCCCGAAACGCCTTGTTTTCAGGAATGATGCCCCTGGAAATTAAAAAGCGATATCCTCAATATTGGGTTGATGAACAGGAAGAGGGAACCAAAAATCAATTTGAATCTGATTTATTGGGTGAGCAATTTAAACGTTATGGAAAAAAGATTAGCTATTCTTACAATAAAATCCTAAGACAGGACGCAGGAAGAAAATTATTCGATAACATTTCAAATCTGATGCAATATGATGTGAACGTCATTGTCTACAATTTCGTTGATATGCTTTCGCATGCCAGAACTGAAATGGAAATTATCAGGGAACTTGCCGACGATGAATCCGCATACCGTTCACTAATGTCATCATGGTTTGAGCATTCCTCGCTGTTTGAGATTATTAAATATTTGGCAACAAAAGATGTAAAGGTCATGATTACCACTGACCACGGTTCCATCCGCGTGCAGGATCCCATTAAAATTGTCGGTGATCGTACTGTGAATACCAATCTTCGTTATAAATTTGGTAAAAGTCTGAATTACAACAAAAAGGAAGTCTTTGAAATTACAGATCCCGAATTATATTTTCTGCCTAAACTAAATGTGAGTACCCGTTGGGTTTTTTCTCGTGGAAGCAATTTTTTCGCTTATCCTAACAATTATAATTATTACGCACGATACTATAATAACACTTTTCAACATGGGGGAGTTTCTATGGAAGAAATTCTAATCCCGTTTATTACGCTGGAGCCCAAAAAGTAAACCAATGAAAACACTGAAAGCGACCTCTATTAACGATCTCCCCGAGATAGCCCGCATCGTTTTGGAAGAAACTGATGGACAAAAACTCTATTGTTTTTTTGGCAAGATGGGTGCAGGGAAAACCACTTTTATCAAGACCTTTTGCGCATTACTAGGGAGTCAGGATATAGTGACCAGTCCAACATTTTCGTTGGTAAACGAATACCAGGGAAATAATGGACTCACTATTTATCATTTTGACTTTTACCGCATTGAAAATATTGAAGAGGTCTACGACTTTGGCTTTGAAGAATACATAGACAGTGGTAATTATTGTTTGATGGAATGGCCCGAGAGGATCTTGGAACTTTTACAGGAATCTTACGTATATATTTCCATTGAAGTGAACGAAAAATACGAACGGATTATTTCTTTTACCGGACATCCTGAAACACCTTAGTTTTGTGATGAAAATGAATTAGTGAGTTTAAAATACGCATGGAAATGACAGAAGAACCAAAAGCATATCTCAATTTATCTGAAAAAAACAGCCTGTTACCTCGTGAAGAGACCCTTGAAATTAAGCTTGATAAAAAGAAATTTATGATAGGTATTCCGCTTGAATCTGACCCCAATGAGAGACGGGTTCCCCTGGTTCCTAATGCCGTAGAGTTATTGGTGCAACACGGACATCATGTGATCATGGAACGTCATGCAGGAGAAGGGGCTCACTTTAATGATAGCTTATATTCGGAAGCTGGTGCTGAAATCACTGACCATCATGCTGATATTTTTCAAACAGACGTTATCATAAAAATCGCTGCTCCCACGGAAGACGAGATACAAATGTTGGGAAGAAATCGTATTCTCTTATCCTCACTATCCTTGCAAAATCGTACGAAAGCCTATTTTCAAAGCCTGATGGATAAAAAGATCAATGCCATTGCCTTTGAATTTATTAAAGATAAAACCGGCGCATTCCCAATGCTTAGATCCATGAGTGAAATCATCGGTAACGCTTCTATCATGATTGCTTCAGAGTATTTATGTCATCCTGATTATGGAAAAGGAGTAATGCTGGGTGGTTTTCCGGGGATTAGGCCTTCTGAAGTCGTAATTATCGGAGCCGGAACAGTTGCTGAATATGCCGCTCGTACCGCCTTGGGCATGGGAGCACAGGTAAAATTATTTGATGATTCGATCTTCAAACTGCGCGACATTCAACGCGTTATGGGATTGAAGGTCTATACATCTATTTTACAACCGATCCTACTACTTAAAGCACTTAAAGAAGCTGATGTGGTGGTAGCTGCTAAACATTCTACCACGGGGCAAGCCAGCTGTATTATTCCTACTGACATGGTTAAACAAATGAAAAACGGCTCGGTGGTTGTTGATGTTAGTATTGACCAGGGGGGATGTTTTGAAACTTCAAAACCGACCTCACATCAGCATCCGGTTTTTAAGGAATATGGTGTAACGCATTATTGTGTACCTAACATCGCCTCTCGAGTGCCACATACCGCCTCTTACTCGCTGAGTAATATCTTAACCACACTGCTACTACAAATGGCTGATGTTGGAAGTGTTGAGCAATTGATTAGCCAGGATAAGGCATTTGGTAATGGCGTATATTTATTTAGCGGCATTCTCACGGATAAAAACATTGCCGACAAATATGGCCTCTCATTTCGTGATTTGGATTTGTTGATGGCCTCTTTGCGATAGCCCGCAAATAAAATACCGGCTTTTTTAGCCGGTATTCAAGGACTTTGGTATATTAGAAAGAATTATATTCCTGAGGATTATTGATGTTTTGATGTCTTACTAATGGTACTGCTTATCGTCATGGGAATGGTCATGCCATTTTGATTGACATCCATTTTTATTTCCTGATCTAAACTTACTTGTGTAGCCCACCCATTACGAAGGTCAACAGTGGCATCTCCACTTTGTGTACCCTTTAAGTTCATTATAATATCATTTTCGCCATTGCCCGAAATGATTCCTTCCAGGCCGATGATTGCCTTTTTTCCGGAAACCTTTTTGAGTGTATATTTCATGTGGATTTTCATATTACTTCCTTTAAACGGCTTAGTAATAAATTAAGTTTAAAATGTTTCATAATTAGTTGATTAATAAATATATTGGTACATTAAAAAGGGATTCCTTCACCGGGATCACTATCATTCATGTCGTTCATCCGTGAGGGTAGTGTTCTAAAGCCATTGCTTACATCATCCACCGAAAAATCTTTGGATGCCGTTTCTGCCTGTACATTATAATCTTCAAATTTTGCGAATCGATCGATAAATTTCAGGCGCACTTCACCCACCGGCCCGTTTCTGTGTTTGGCAATGATAATTTCAGCAACGCCATCGGTAGGTGTGCCATCTTCAAACTCATGGAGTTTGTAGTATTCAGCACGATAAATAAATAGTACCAAGTCAGCATCCTGCTCAATGGCTCCTGATTCACGCAAGTCGGAGAGAATTGGTTTTTTTGATCCTCCCGGACGGCTTTCAACCGCACGGCTTAATTGCGAAAGAGCAAGTACAGGAATGTTTAATTCTTTAGATAAAGCTTTGAGTGATCGGGAAATAGAACTAATTTCCTGTTCGCGATTCCCTTTGGAATCACCGCCCACAGTCATCAATTGAAGATAGTCAACAAACACCATTTCAATGTTATGCTGCTGTTTTAGGCGGCGGCATTTCGCCCGTAATTCAAAAACGGAAAGGGCAGGGGTGTCATCAATAAATATTTTGGCATCTACCAGCGAACTGATCTTTGAATTCAATATTTGCCATTCATACTCAGCCAGATCACCCTTCTTTAACTTAGTGGCCGGTAATTCCGATTCACTCGAAATCAAGCGCGTAACTAATTGAACCGCTGACATCTCCAATGAAAATACGGCGACAGGCTTGTGGAATTGAACAGCGATATTTCGAGCCATCGACAAGGCAAAAGCTGTTTTTCCCATGGCAGGCCGGGCTGCCAGAATGATTAGGTCACTTTTCTGCCAACCGGCCGTAATTCTGTCTAATTCGACGTAGCCGGAAGGTACGCCACGCATATGTGTTTCAGAATTCTTTGCGCTTTCTATATCTTCAATGGCCTGTTTAATCAAGGATGGCATGTCTTCGAAGTTCCTGCGCAGATTGGATTCTGAGACATTGAATAAACCTTGTTCAGCTTTGTCAAGTAAGTCAAACACATCAGTTGTATCTTCATACGCCTCTTTTATGATACCGGAAGAAATCTTGATGAGCTCACGTTGAATATGTTTTTGAATAATAATTCGGGCATGGTATTCCACATTCGCAGCTGAAGCAATCCGGCTGGTGAGCATGGTAATATAGTAAGGACCCCCGACCATCTCGAGTTCGCCGCTACTTTTCAGTTCGTTAGTGACAGTGAGGATGTCCACCGGTTCTGATTTAGAAAACAGGCGCAGAATAGCCGAAAATATTTTTTGGTGGACTTCTTTGTAGAACACTTGGGGTTTTAAGATATCGATTACCGCTGATACAGCATCCTGTTCCAACATTAAGGCTCCTAAAACGGCTTCTTCCAGGTCAACGGCCTGAGGTGGAACTTTTCCATGTTCCAAGAAGTTATTGTTCAATGAACTAGGCCGGTTTGAGGTCATTGTTCTTTTAGCAGAAGTATCGGTTTTTTCCATGATCCAAAAGTAATAATTGATCAGCTTATGCCAAGCTTTGTTGATAACTTATTTCATCACGCCAGAGATTGATGTGTCTGTTTCAAAAAATCTAAAAAATTATGAGTAAAGCGGTATAAATAGCCCAAATACACTTCGGTTTGATTAGCCAGTTCTTCAACATCATCCGCATTATTGAACAGTGTTTTTTGCCAATTCATTGATAAAATTGCCGGATTTAGTTCCTTCACATCATGCTTTAATAATATCTTCGAGACTTGATCCGGCTCATAGTTACCCTTGAGTAGATAATGATAAACCGCTGTTTGGTTAAATACAGTTTTTAAATCGATTATCCTGCCCCGGATGTCATTTAATAATTCTTTTTCATTCAATTCTTCTAAAAAGTGAAAAAGTGGTAAAGCATCATAACATATTAATATGGAGGCAGATGATAATGTTTTTCTCAAATAGGCTATAAATAGTTCAAAGGCTTTCGATGTGGGGAGAAAGAATTCATAATTTGAGGAAGTTGCCTCTACTCCTCTGACTGCGGCAATGGGAATCGAATGATAGGGAGTAGTGTTTTGAACCGCAGGCACAGCAGGATGGATAAAATAACTATTAAAAAAAAGAGTCCCCGACACATTATTTTGTAATAAGTCATTAATGAAAGCCGTATCAATGTAGAGTTTCTTTTGAATGGCGGAATTGAGCTGAATTTGTTGCTTGGGAGTAAAAAGGCTTTGATCATGCAGTTGAGGCGCATCCATACCGTCATAATAGGCTTCAAAACGATCCTCCTCGGAGATGGAATCCAAATACAGCATGCTGTTATCCGGTACCGATTTCCAGCAATGCCCTTGGAAATCACATGGGTATGGCTTATTACATTGATGGCCAATTTTAATTTCCGGTGAATGAGGCAGCAAGAGGGTTTCTTTCTCCTGCTGAACCAGTTGCTTAATCCATTTCTGACGAATTTCAACTTCCTCAAGCACATTTTGTTTAGTGAAAAGTTCCTGAATATTTAGGCTGCCATTTAGTTTATAATCGGGATTCATGGTGATTAAATGAAAATCTACCAGTTCCACCCCTGACTGCGAAATGACATAATATTGGAAAGCGGCATCACGCAAATAGGTTTCCGAAACGCCCAATGAACTTTTTACTTCATATGCATGCCATCCATCCTGATCCCTAACAAGAATATCAAGGAGGACAAGTAACTGATCATACTGAAAGGCAGCTTCATAAAGGATGTCAAACGACTGCGTACGTATAATCTGAGCAGTCTCCTCTACCTTTTTTCTGAATTGAGAAGGAGATTTGGGCTTCAGGTCAATACCACCCGGAAACAACTGTTGCGCCAACACGCCTACGTCGGTTCCTCTTTTGAATTTAGCGCGCTGAACATCACTTAAGCGGTCACGCAAGAAAGGCCGCTTTTTATTTAAATACAGGGACTTAAGACATTGGGCGCCCCTGATAAAAGTCGATTTTGATAAAATATGTTTTTCCATAGAGATTTCGTACCTTAGCTATAAACAACAAATTCTTCTTTTACCAGGGGAAGGCCCTGATACTTTCGAAAAAGTTGGAGTGTTGTAAGCACATCTTTCTGACAATAAAGGGAAATGCGTTCCAAATCCTTATCTTCCCAATATACTTTTGCCACCTGACTTCCATCAATATCATCTTTGGGAGTGGGAATTCCAAAAATTGCAGCCAACAATTCCAATGAAGTATAATGTTTGTAATCTCCAAATTTCCACAATTCCATGGTGTCGAGATGCCTGATTTCCCAGGGCTTTTTGCCGGCCATATCAAGGATAGGAGGGAGGTCAATACCATGAATGAGCATCCGCCTGGCTATATAAGGAAAATCAAATTCCTTGCCATTATGACCGCATAACAGCGAATCGGGATGCTTGTAATGCTTCTGCAACAAATCACCAAATTCTCTGAGCAAAATACTTTCATCATCGCCATAAAAAGACTTGAGTCTTACTTCATTTCCATTCATAAAGCCACACGAAATACATACAATTTTGCCAAATTCAGCATAAATACCTGCCTGCTTGTATAGGTCGGCTGCACTTGACTCTTCCCCCTGATATTTTAGCCGCTGGGATTTCTTTTCCCATAACTTTTGAAAACTTTCGGGCATAGCATCAAAAGCAGGATACTCGGGAACTGTTTCAATATCAAGAAAAAGGATGTTTTCGAAAGATATATTATTTAACATATTGAAAAAGATTTCTAAGGAGCAAGGTACAGTTATTTTTAATTTGGCGCTCGATTTATTGTGGAATTCTTCTGCCTGGAGAAAGAGAACCCTTACTTTTGCACCATGAAACCTTCCAGCCTCATCCTCACACAAGATGGTTCGCATACCTTGCTACATGCTAAAACCGGCGAGCATTACCACTCTGGCTTTGGTGCTATACAGGAGTCGGAGCATATTTTTATCAAAGCGGGACTGGAGGCTGTTAATATTCATAATGACACCTTAAATATCCTTGAAATAGGGATGGGGACGGGGCTTAATGCATTGCTAAGCATGCGGTGGGCCGAAAGTCATCATCAAATAATTGATTACACGGGACTTGAAGTCTCTCCGCCTGAACTTTATCAATTGAAATTGCTGAACTATCCTGATTTATTGAATATGGACAATGCTTTGCTTCCGCAATTTTATTCGACCGAATCAAAACAAAAATTGTCGCCTTATTTTCAATTGCAATGGGTTCATCAAAAGTTTGAAGATTTTCTACCTGAATCAACTCAGTATCACCTGGTTTATTTTGATGCTTTTTCTCCTCAGGTACAGCCCGAAATGTGGACAGAACAAGGTTTTAATAAACTTTATAAAGCACTGAAACCCGGTGGAATTCTGACTACTTATTCCTGTAAGGGTCAAGTGAAAAGAGCATTAACAACCAATGGATTCAAAATTGAAAAGTTACCGGGACCTCCCGGTAAGCGGGAGTTTTTGAGGGCAAGGGTTCCCTATAAATAAATTCTATCTGATTTCAAATCCTTCATGGTTCCGCAAGGGAATCCGCTGCTTCTCTACTTTACTGACCCTAGCCCATGAGGGACCCATTTCGCACCACCGAATAAGAGCCTCTATGTTTTCGGGTTTTCCTTCAGCTTCTATGTAAACACTACCATCAGGTCGATTTTTGACATAACCGCTTATTCTTAATTCCATTGCTTTCTTTTGCGTATAATAGCGAAATCCGACACCCTGAACACGCCCATATACGTGCAATATTACAGCTTCGGTATCTAAAAGTTCATCCATTTGTCTAGATTGCTTATTTATTTAAATACAAAAATACAAGGATAACAGTACTAAAAATGAATTTCAGGCTTTTAGTCTTTGATAAATAATGCAGCATGTTTTACGATTTAGTCTAAGGAAGCCTACTGGAAAGGGATTCCGGGCATTCTACTGTGAGACTTATATAAAGACATGGCCTTCTGGTATAAAATATTGAAAAATAAACGATTACTTATTTTGTTATTTAGAAGAATTGTGTTAATTTTATCCACTTGATCCAAAATCAAACCTAAAAGTATTACATATTATTACTAACCTAAATTAAAACATTATGAAAAAAAAACTACTTATTAAGTCTTTTGTGTTAAGCCTTATTTTGCTCTTTGGCATTGGGGTGATAAATGCGCAGGTATCTTTGCCTTTTTATGAAGGTTTTGATTATCAGGTTTCCGACACATTAGGAGTACAAGCAACAAATTGGACAAACCTTAATTCGGGTGACAAAATTACTGTTACTTCTGGATCGTTACCATATTCAGGTTTAGCTAATCCTACAGGAAATAGTGTTAGCTTTGATGGTTCCGGAATGGATCCATATTTAGGGTTTACACCTGTTACATCAGGAACTGTTTTTGCCTCTTTTATTTTTAAAGTTACTGATCAATCAGCAATGACTGATTTAACAGACGGTGGGTATTTTGCCGCTATTGCTGATGGGACTACTTCTTACGATGCCCGTATTTGGGAAAGGCCAAATCCAGATGCTGCAAGTAACACATTTGACATTGGATTTGGAAATATGAGTTCAACACCACCAACAACATCAGGAACCTTTAATGTTGGTGATGACATTTTTGTGGTGATGAGTTATGATGTTGATAATGGAGAGGTTGACCTTTGGGTTAATCCAAGTAGTTCAGATTTTGGAGGTACCGCTCCAACAGCAACCATTACCGGAACAGATGCATCTCCCGCCACAAGCATAAGTAAATTCATCCTTAGACAAGATTCTCCTGGGGAAACTCCTTTTATTCAATTTGATGAACTGCGTATAGGAACTACATGGTCTGATGTAACGCCAGCCGCTACTACGTCATCGGTTGCCACTGATTTATTCTTCTCAGAATATATTGAAGGAAGTAGTTATAATAAAGCTCTTGAAATTTTTAATGGTACCGGTGCTGCTGTTGATTTATCTAACTACGTTATTCGTGGAAATCATAATGGTAGTGCGTGGGAAGAAGTATTTTCATTCCCTGTTGGTACAATGTTAGCCAATGGAGATGTTTATGTATTGGCACATGAGTTAGCAAATGCATCGATATTGGCAGAAGCTGATTCCATCGTACTTGATCCATATGGTACGGGTACTTCTAATGTGGTAAATTTCAATGGTGATGATGTACGGGCACTTTGTAAAGTGGCAGGTACAGATACAACCATTATTGATATAATTGGTCTTTATGATTTAGTAGACCCAGGATCTGGTTGGGACGTTGCAGGGGTTACTACTGCTACAGCCAACCATACCCTTGTCAGAAAATCTTCCGTTACACAAGGGGATACGGTTTGGGCTACCTCTGCAGGTACGGATGCAGACAATTCAGAATGGGTTGTGTATGGCGTTGACTATATTGCTGATCTCGGATCTCATGCTTTTGGCACGGTAGTGGATACTACTGCTCCTACTTTTACTGCTGTCCCTGATAGCGGTGATACTGAAGTTTCTATCAATGCTCTTATTGTTTTAACTTTTAATGAAGCCATTCGTAATATCGATGATTCAGAAATTACTGATGCTAATGTGGCTTCTCTGTTAACTTTAAAAGAAACTGATGCTTCTGGAACTAGCGTGGCTTTTACAGCAACTATTGATGCAGCAAAAAAAGTTATTACGGCTACTCCTGATGCAGCCTTGAAAATTAACCAGGTTTATTATGGGGCCATTGTTCCGGTTGAAGATACTGCCGGTAATGCTACTGCTATGGCGGCAATGACTTTTACAACTATCAGTAAATATTCTGTTACCTTTAATGTGGATATGTCGTTGGTCAATGGTTTTGATCCTAGTACTGACAGTGTGTTTGTTGCCGGTTCGCCTTTTGGTAATTGGGCAGGACCCGGTACGAATCCCGATTTTAAAATGACCGATCCCGATGGGAATATGGTTTATTCACTTACAGTTGGTTTGGATATTCCAGTGGGAGATATTGCATATAAGTTCTTCTTGAATGCCGGTTGGGATGGTGGCGAATGGGTTGGAGACCCTAACCGCACAGCAACCATCACCGGAGATACTACCATTAATGCTGTTTTTGGGAATACTGGTCAACCGATTGTACTTGCTGTGCCTTTCACCCAAAATTTTGATTATGTTACGGCAAGTGCCCCAATTTTATTGGCAGGCTGGACAAATGCCAATGTTGCAACAGGCGGCGTTATCAATTGGATAGGAAAGGAATATGCATCAAATAAGTATGCTCAGGTAACTTCTTTTGGTTCTTCATCAACTGGTGCTGATCAGGTATGGATGATTACCCCGGGTATTAATATGGATAGTTCGGCAGATGAACAATTGTCCTTTGATGTGAATGTGGGTTATTGGAAACAGGATGGATTATCAGTAAAAATTTCCACTGATTTTGATGGAACTATTGACGGTATTGTTACAGCTACCTGGACTGATGTCACTTCTGGTTTTACAATTCCTTCTGAACCGGCAAGTGGTTATGGTACGTTTGCAACTGCAGGCACTCTGGATGTTTCTTCATATACTGATACAATGTATGTTGCATTCGTTTATAATGGAAATCTTTCTGCCGATGAAACAACCACTTATCAAATTGATAGTGTAAGGGTTCAGTCCACTACGGGTATCAATAATATTGACTTGTCAAATCAGTTAAGTTTATATCCTAATCCCGGTAACGGTATAATTAACATTGCTTTGAACGGGATTCTTAAAGGCAAAGTGAACGTTAAAATCATGGATATTACCGGACGTATAGTATTCGAGAAGTCTTACACACAGGTTTCGGCAGGTATTAATGTAAACATCAGTAAGGAAGTACCTAATCTGTATTTTATAACATTAAGTGATGCAAATCATACGCTCGTGAAGAAGTTTATGAAACGATAGCTTAATAACGTCTGCTCTAAATTTTTAATTCAAAGAAGGCCGTCTCATAATCATGAGATGGCCTTTTTTCTTTGTCGGTTGGGTGCCTTTAAACTTAGTCTATTCTCAGGCTTTTAATTATTTTTGCTCATTAATAAAAATAATATTATGTCGATTCCTTTGGCAGAAGAATTGCGACCTGGCAATTTGGATGAATTTGTTGGACAGGAAGAGCTTGTAGGTGAGGAGGGTATCTTAAGAAAGGCCATTGCTTCGGGCAAAGTACCGTCCATGATCCTATGGGGACCACCAGGCGTAGGGAAAACTACTTTGGCTAATATTATTGCAGGCCAATTGAGTTTATCATTTTATACCCTCAGTGCTGTAAATGCTGGAGTAAAAGATGTCCGTAAGATCATTGAGTCAGCTTCGCAATACGGTGGCAATGCCATTTTATTTATCGACGAAATCCATCGCTTTAGCAAATCGCAGCAGGATTCATTGTTGCATGCTGTAGAAAAAGGAATGTTAACCTTGATTGGTGCTACCACCGAAAATCCATCCTTTGAGGTAATTTCTCCTTTGCTTTCGCGATGCCAGGTTTATATTTTAAAATCATTATCAAAAGAGCATCTGAATGTACTCTTAAACAAAGGGATAGAAAGGCTTGAAAGCAAACTTCATAAAAGTATCCGGGTAGAAGAAGCAGAGGCTTTATTTCGCATTTCAGGGGGTGACGCCCGCAAATTATATAATGCACTTGAGCTCTTCGTTCAACAGGAGAAGGAGAAATCAGAACCTATACTTATCACGAATGAGAAGGTGCAACAATCTATTCAGGAAAACATATTAATGTATGACAAACAAGGTGAAATGCATTATGATGTGATTTCTGCCTTCATTAAATCAGTTCGGGGCAGTGACCCAAATGCGGCGGTATATTGGCTGGCCAGGATGGTGGAAGCGGGGGAGGACCCTAAGTTCATAGCACGCCGAATGCTGATTCTGGCTTCGGAAGATATTGGAAATGCCAATCCCAATGCTTTGTTGTTGGCTAATGCTTGTTTTGACGCAGTAACAAAAATCGGCTGGCCCGAAAGCCGTATTATCCTTTCACAGACCGTCTTATATTTGGCTACTTCAGCCAAAAGCAATGCAGCTTATACAGCCATCAAAAAGGCTCAAACCCTGGTCAAGAAAACGGGGAATCTTCCTGTCCCGCTTCATTTGCGTAATGCCCCCAGTCAGCTTATGAAAGAACTGGGATATGGAAAAGACTATCAATACGCCCACGAACATGAAGGTAACTTTGTAGAATTGGAATATTTGCCTGATGAAATAAAAGGCCAACGCTTGTTTGATCCGGGCATCAATCCAAAGGAAACAGAAATACGTAGAAAGCTCAAGGAACAATGGAAGAAAAAATATGGGTATTAATCCTTGGCAGCTATGATTTTATAACTTCTTAAGATTGGCACCACCTGGCTTGAGTTAAGCGTAAATGTGTATTGAAGCACTTGATCACTGACCAGGTTGCGTAGCCTGTTTCGATGTGATGAGCGGTCAATGTAAGCGAAAACGTCATCTTTGGCTAAATCCCATTGGTCTAATGCCATCTTCGCAGAGTCGCAATTGGTGGAATACTTGTCTGAATTTATTAATAGTTCCGAAAGTGCGCCGGCAAACAAACTATCTTCCATATTCACTTTGTTTTTCCAGCCGGCACATAAGATTACCACATTTTTGTCTTGCCGTATCAACCACGATGACAATGCTTGAAGGTTAACGAATGAACCCACTGCAATATTTGAAGCTTCTGAACTGGCCAAGCGGATAGCTTTGGTGCCATTGGTAGTTGAATACACAATTTCTTTCCCTTTAAAAATTGGATTGAAAAAGGATGTGGCCGAGTTGTCTATATCAGCAAATTTAACCTTGCTTCCTCCACGCTCTGCCGCCACTAAATAGCCCAGCCGTTTAAGGAAACGTGCATGGCGAATTCGTTTCACGGGAATAATGGCTTTTATGCCATAATCCAATGCTGCACAAATAGATGTCGTCGCACGGAAAACATCAGCAACTACAACCACATAAGGCTTTTTTGTAGTAATGTTTGAGAACAGTCGTGGCGATAAGGCGACTTCTATACTATTCTTTTGAATCATCTTGGGTTTGTTAAACATTGAAAAAGGGAGGACGCGTGACTATCGCCTTTGCCTGTTTTTTTCTGATTTTTATATAAATCTCTGATCCTTCTTTCCAATATCCTTTATCCACATAGGCCAGGCCAATACCTTTGTTTGTGAATGGTGACATTGTTCCTGAAGTTACATGGCCAATCACTTTTCCTTCTTTGTCAACAACCTCATAACCATGACGTGGAATTGCCTTTTCAGCCATAACGAAGCCTTTCAGGCGATGGGTGACTCCATTGTTTTTTTGTCCTTCAAATAAGGGACGATCGATAAAGTTGTTCCTTGCGGTAAACTTGGTAATCCAACCCAACCCACTTTCTATCGGGCTGGTAGTATCATCAATATCGTTCCCATACAAACAAAAACCTGCTTCCAAACGAAGGGTATCTCTCGCGCCAAGGCCAATGGGTTTAATTCCATAGGATTCACCGGCATCTAAAACGGCTTTATAAAGTTGTTCGGCATATCGGTTGGGAATGTATATTTCGCAGCCGCCTGATCCTGTATAACCAGTTGTTGAAAAGAGGATGTTGGGAACGCCTGCAAATTCAAGTATTTTAAAAGTATAATAAGTCATGTCCTCAACAGCTGTTTTAGTGAGCTTCTGCATGGCTTTGAGAGCCAGGGGACCCTGAACCGCCAATTGGGAAAATTCATCAGAAACGTTCGTTAATTTGGCCTTAACATCATTTTGCTTGTTGATATGATTCCAGTCCTTTTCAATATTGGCTGCATTTACGATCAGCAGATATTTTTCTTCATTAAAACGATAAACCAAGAGGTCATCAACAATACCTCCATTTCCATTGGGGAAACAGCTGTATTGGACTTTGCCATCCTCCAGGACAGCAACATCGTTGGTAGTCACTTTTTGAACCAGTGCAAAAGCATTGGATCCCTCTACCCAAAATTCTCCCATATGTGAGACATCGAAAACACCTAACTTCTTCCTTACGGCTTCATGTTCGATGGAGATTCCTTCAAATTGCACCGGCATGTTCCATCCGGCAAAATCAACCATCTTAGCACCCATTTGCCAATGCATTGCATTTAAAACTGTTTTTTTCATATCGTCCAAGGTATATTATGCATGCAAAAGTAAAAAATCCTATTTAGTTTCCCTCATTGCTGTCTTATTTGGAATGTTTTAATGGCTAAATATTATTTTGTTCCCACGGCCCTTTGCACTGCCTTTTTCCCAAATCTTGTCCTGATGTGGTCCATAGCCTGATAAAGCTTGGACAGTTCGGGCTTTTCGTCAAAAAGATCCAGTTGCTGGCTGCCTCCCACCAAATGGCTAAAACGCACGCCGATAAGCCGGATAAGTAGCCTTCTTTTGTATAAACGTTGAAGGAGCTCCAGTGCTTCGTCAATGAGCACATGGTCGAAAGCCGTGTAAGAAAGCCGCTTTTGCAAATTGTGGGTGTCGAAATTGGAATAACGGATTTTTACCGTAATACATCCTGTCAACTTTTGTTTCTGCCGCAACTCAAAAGTGATTTTCTCCACCATGCCAATGAGAATATGTCGAAGAAGGGTGACGTCGGTAGTGTCGTGCTCGAAAGTGCGTTCGGTGCTGATCGACTTCCGCTCAGAATACTGTATCACCGGGCTGGGGTCGATGCCATTGGCCTTTCTCCAGATAATCCTGCCGTTTTTACCCATCACCTGTTCCAGCATCTCCGGAGGGATCATACTAAGGGTACGGATATTGGAAACCCCCATAGACCGTAAAAGCTGGTAATTTTTTGGGCCTATCATGGGGATTTTCCTTATGGAAAGAGGAAAAAGAAAAGGCTTTACCCCATCCTGCAAAATATGCAGCTCCCCATTCGGCTTGGCTTCCCCGGTGGCTATCTTCGCTACCGTTTTATTGGTGGATAGTCCAAAAGAAATAGGTAATCCCGACTCTTTTATAATCCGTTGACGCAACGCTTGCGACCATTTCAAACTACCAAAAAAGCGATCCATGCCGCTAATGTCAAGATAGTGCTCGTCTATGGAAGTTTTTTCATAAACAGGGGCGCTTTCGGCAATTATTTCCGTGACCATCCTGGAATATTTGCTGTATAATTCCATATCACCCCTGACAAAAACGGCATCATTACACAATTGTTTCGCCATCCGTACCGGCATGGCGGAGTGAACCCCGAATTGCCGTGCCTCATAGCTGCAACTGGCCACCACGCCCCGGTCTGACAGCCCTCCGACGACTACAGGCTTCCCCTTCAACGAACTATTAACCAGCCGCTCCACCGACACAAAAAAAGTATCCAAATCCAAATGTATCACCCTTCGCTCACTCATCCTTTTATTTTTTTTTTGACTGAATACTTGACATTTAAAAATATTTATGTATTTTTGATTAAATTTTAATCATGTTAGCGACGGTAATATAATCATTTTGAAAAAATAAAGTCATGAAAGAAACTATAAAAACAGATCATTATGTATTTTAAAGAGAACATTAAACTGTTACGAAAACGCAAGGGGCGTACCCAGGATGAGGTGTCTTTTTCCCTTGAAATGAAACGTTCCAGCCTGAGTGGCTACGAAAATGGGGTTGCACAACCTAATTTAAATGCCTTGATGCAGTTCTCCGAATATTACGGCGTAGCCATCGACACCCTGGTGAAGGTGGATTTATCTTCGCTTTCGGAGAGCCAGCTGTCACAACTGGAGCGCGGCTACGACATTTACATCAAAGGAAGTAACCTACGCGTACTCACTACCACCATCGACCAGGATAATGAAGAAAATATCGAGCTGGTTAATGAAAAAGCCAAAGCCGGCTATGCCACCGGCTATGCCGATCCCGATTATATCAAAGTATTGCCTACCTTTAAGCTGCCTTTTCTTTCGAAACAGAAAAAATACCGCACTTTCCAGGTAAGCGGTGATTCTATGTTGCCGATTCCGGATGGCTCTTATGTGACCTGTGAATTTGTGCAGGACTGGAATTTTATCCGTAACCATCACGCTTATGTCGTTCTTACCAAAGAAGATGGCGTTGTTTTTAAAGTATTGGAAAACAAGATTAAAGAATCGGGCAAACTGGTCATGCACTCCTTAAATCCTCTTTATCTGCCCTATGAGCTTGTGGTAAGCGAAATCAGAGAAGTGTGGAAATTTGTCAATTATATCAGCTCTGAAGTCCCTGAACCCAATAAGGAAAAAGACCAGCTGGCCGAAGAGGTAAAACAGCTCAAACAGCAGGTACAGGCCATCCAAATGAAGCTAAATTTGTAAAAATTTTAAAATCACTTGCTATGAGAAAATTTGGAGGTGATTGGACACTGAAAAAGATAGAGATAGTTTTAAAATATGCCCATGCCTATTTACAGATAATGAAAAAGCATCCATGGAAATTAATGTATTTTGATGGCTTTGCTGGTTCAGGAGAGATAAAAAATACAAATTATTTAAACAATGGAGCTGCTATGCAGATTCTGGAAATAGTTAAGCCTAGACCATTTGATTTATACTATTTTGTTGAATTGGACAAGGGAAGTAACGAACTTTTAGAAAAACATATAAGAGCTAAATTTGGTGATAATCGGAATATTCATATTGTTAAAGATGATTGTAATAAGAAATTAATAGATATGGCAAAGTTTTTAAAAGGTGAAGGAAAGAATTATAAGGTCTTAGCTTTCATTGATCCATTTGGCATGTCATTAAAATGGGAATCTATTAAAAATCTTAAGGGACTTGGAATCGATCTATGGATATTAATTCCTACAGGAATTGGGGCAAATAGATTACTTAAAAAGGATGGAAATATTCCAGATTCTTGGTTAAATAAATTAGAAATGTTTTTAGGAACGCCAAAAACTGAGATTAAAAAGCAGTTTTATAGAAAGAAGAACCAGTTGAATATTTTTGGAATTGATGAGTACGAAAAAGAAAAAGACGCTATATCAAAATTGCATGAAATATATTGTGAAAAACTTAGTCAAATTTTTAATTTTGTCTCTGATTCATTTGTTCTTAAAAACCGAACGAACTCGATAATGTTTCACTTTTTGCGAGTATCCAATAATCTTACAGCAATTAAAATTGCTAATGATATAATTAAACCATATAAATTATAAAATCATGTCAAAATCAAATATTGAGTGGACTGAGATGACATGGAATCCCACAATCGGTTGTACAAAAATTTCTGAGGGGTGTCTTTTTTGTTATGCTGAGCCGATGGCCAGACGGTTAAAAGCGATGAGAGTGCCAAAGTACAAAAACGGATTTAAACTAACTGTTCATCCGATGGAATTAATGCGTCCCTATAGTTGGAAGAAGCCTAAAACGGTTTTTGTGAATTCAATGAGTGATTTATTTCATCCTGATGTTTCGATAGATTTTATCCGTGCGATTTTTGAGGTGATGAATAACACTCCCCAGCATCAATATCAAATACTCACAAAGCGTTCAGAACGCGTGAGGGCAATTGCAAATGAAGTAAAATGGTCGGCAAATATTTGGATGGGTGTATCTGTTGAAAATGAGAAGGTAATAAGTAGAGTGCCTGATCTTCTTAATGTACCAGCCAAGATAAGATTTCTTTCTTGTGAACCCTTAATAGGCCCAGTAAAAACTCTTGATAAATACATCAATGAGATAGATTGGGTAATTGTTGGGGGTGAATCTGGGGCAGGAGCACGTAAATTGAAGAAAGAATGGGTGGACACAATTTTAAATGTTTGTAAAAATTCTGATACTCCTATTTTCTTTAAACAATGGGGGAAAAAGAATAACAATTCAGATGTTAACGATCCTACACAAAATAAAAGTCACCAACATTATGCAAAAGGAGGATGTCAATTAGATGGTCAGATATATAGGGAATTTCCAATTAGTAGATGAAATATGCCATTATCGACATAGAAACCACCGGCTTAAGTCCTAAGAACGAAAAGGTCACCGAAATCGCTATTTTTATTCATAATGGGAAAAAGATAGTGGATGAATTCAGTACGCTTATTAATCCTGAAAAGAAAATTCCTTTTCGAATTGTGCAAATTACGGGCATCAACAATCAGATGGTCGAATCGGCTCCCAAATTTTATGAAGTAGCGAAAAAGATTGTAGAATTTACGCAAGATGCCATTTTTGTTGGGCATAATGTACGTTTTGATTATGGCTTTATCCGGAACGAATTTCTCAGTCTTGGCTATGATTATCAGCGAAAAACCATGGATACCGTTCAATGGAGTCGTAAACTCATTCCCGGTAAACCTTCGTATAGCCTCGGTAAACTTTGTGCAAGCCTGGGAATTGAAAATGAAGCCAGACACCGTGCTACAGGAGATGCCCTGGCTACTGTTCGATTGTTTGAACTCTTGCTGTCTCTTGCCCCAGAGCTTAGCAATAGCCAAACAGGCAAGCTAAAGTCGCAACACAACAAATCTTTGGTGGATGATCTCCCCACTGAAACAGGTGTTTATTATTTTTATAATAAGACCGGAGAACTTATTTATGTGGGAAAGTCAGTAAATATACACGACAGGGTGCTTTCTCATCTGAACAATAATTTGAATAAGAAGGAAATTGAGATGAAAAACCAACTCGCCGAAGTGCGCTATCAGGTGACCGGCAGCGAATTGGTGGCTCTTTTATTGGAGTCAGCAGAAATAAAAAAGCACCAACCGCTCTATAATCATGCCCAACGCCGAACTTATTATAATTTTGGCTTGTATTCATTCAAAGACGATGAAGGATACCTGAATTTGAAGCTGAGCCGCATCCTGGAAGAACGAAATCCACTTTATACCTATAGTTCGGTTCAGGAGGGAAAGGAACACCTTTACCAACTGACCGAGCGCTATGAACTTTGCCAAAAACTTACCGGACTTTATGATTCAGCAGGTGCTTGTTTCCAGTATCAAATACGTCAATGCAAAGGAGCCTGCATGGGTGAAGAACCCTCAGAAACCTATAATAACAGGGTTCGTGAAGCACTGGAAAACTATCATTTTTCAGATCAGAACTTTTTGCTTTTCGACAGCGGTAGAAAAGAAAAGGAATATGCTATTGTAAAGGTCGAGAATGGAAAATACATTGGCTTTGGCTATGTGGATGAGAGCCTGGCAGATGGTGATTTGGAATTAATTCATGAGCACATCACTGCACAAAAGGATAATAAAGAAGTCCGGCGTATCATCATTGCATACTTAAAGAAGCAAAAGGGAATCAAACAGATACTGACGCCACAGGCAAGTGATACAGGAAATTGAGCCGAATAGATATTCTGGAGAGTTAGGAATCAGACACTTTATCAGTTTGAGGGTGGACATCCCATCGGTTTGAGCGTCCACGCTCAAACTGTTTTTATCCCTCGTTTTCCAATATATTTAAATTTGAAGTAAATTTATTAATTGAAATGGGATTAGCTGTGCTGATCCCATATGGGGGAGGGTCAAAACAAAAGCCACTGTTCGCTATGCTCACCGATTTTCTGTTTCCCATCCTCTTATGAAAGTTAACCGCCATCGTTTTGAGCGTCTACGCTCAAAGTATTCTTATCCATTATTTTCCTTTATATTTTGATTTGAAGTAAACCTATTGGTTGAAATGGGATTAGCTGCGCTGATCCCGTAAAGGGGGAGGCCCAAAGCAAAAACCACGGTTCGCTATGCTCACTGGTTTTCTGTTTCTCATCCTCTTATGAAAGTAAACTTTCAACGAGGCCAAGAAACAGAAAACCCGGCTTTTCAGCCGGGCTTCTACTTTGCGGAGAATGAGGGATTCGAACCCTCGGTACGCTCGCGCGTACAACGGTTTTCAAGACCGCCGCATTCGACCACTCTGCCAACTCTCCAAAGTGGCGCAAAAATACACTTTTTTTCCTTTTTTGTAACGGCTTTTAAAAAAATCATTACAAAATTTGAGTTAGAATGATGCCAAGGTTATTATTTAAATAGTTGTTTAATTTTGCAAGTTCACCAAATACAAATTGATGAGTCAGCTGGCTGTTGTAATTTTAAATTTTAACGGGAAAGAGTTTATAAAAAAATTTCTGCCCGTGGTTATTCAAAATAGTACAGTTGCTGAAATTGTAGTGGCTGACAATGCCTCCACCGACGGTTCTGTTGAACTCATGAAAGCTGAATTTCCTGACATCCGCCTGCTTGTGCTGGAGGAAAACAGTGGTTTTGCCGGTGGATACAACCGGGCACTGGCACAAGTCGATGCGGAATATTATGTATTGTTAAATTCTGATATTGAGGTCACTAAAGATTGGCTTTTACCCCTGCTTGATTTGATGAACTCCGATAAAAGTATTGCTGCTTGTCAACCCAAAATCCTTTCCTACCATCAAAAAGAATATTTCGAATATGCAGGTGGATCAGGTGGTTTTATTGATAAACTTGGATATCCCTTTTGTAGGGGCCGTGTGTTTGAGCAATTAGAAAAAGACGATGGGCAGTATGATGATGCGCGTGAGGTTTTCTGGGCTACGGGGGCTTGCCTTTTTGTTCGTGCCAGCACATATCATTCTTTGGGTGGCTTGGATGAGGATTTCTTTGCCCACATGGAAGAAATCGACTTTTGCTGGCGTGCTAAGAATGCAGCGTATAAAGTCTATGTACAGCCATCCTCGGTTATTTATCATGTTGGTGGAGGAACCCTTCCCCGCAATTCATCACAAAAGACTTATTTGAATTTCCGGAATAATTTCGCCCTGCTTTTTAAGAATTTGCCTAAGAATCGACTCTGGAAAGTGCTTGTTGTTCGTTTGTTTTTAGATGGTTTGGCTGGAACCAGATTTTTATTTCAGGGAAATTTTGGTGATATGCTGGCAGTCATAAAAGCACATTTTTATTTCTATTTCCATTTGCAAAGCTTAAAAGCTAAACGGAATCAGCTAAAACAAAAACCGGTATCGATGATATATCAAAAGAGCTTGGTAAGCAATCATTATCTGAAAGGAAAAAAATATTTCTCGCAATTTGATTCTGCTGACTTCTCTAATTGATTTCCTGGTAAATAAATTTCGCACTCTCGCCTGCGGCAGACAGCTTAAGTACTCTAAACTTTAAGTACTGATTCGCTACTTTATTTTATTCGTGAAACTCAGATTTAAAAAGCGAAGCGAAATAAAATTTGTAAGTTGAACGAATCCCGATAGCATAGCGTATCGGGATAAATGAGTATAACCTGCCAGCCGGGCAGGCTGGTACTCCAGCCTTTGGGGCGAAATAGAATAAATTCTAATCTTGATACTCCGTCCGCTTGTATTCTATGGTTAAAGCAAGAAAATTAAGCAGAAGTTATTAACATTTTTACTTTAAATAGCCAACTGTATTAACATAAGGCGTTCCCCTTTCCACAACAGC
>Ga0316204_10000581_pt1 | contig 129428 bp, 105 predicted proteins | sample 6monrhotite_MG_2_FD_205661 | JGI IMG/M metagenome (GOLD analysis project Ga0316204, IMG submission 205661) | Microbial mat bacterial communities from mineral coupon in-situ incubated in ocean water Damariscotta River, Maine, United States -... | ecosystem: Environmental > Aquatic > Marine >...
TTTCGGCGTTGCTGTTTTATTTCCATAAGTACGGAAACAATGCCATGCCACTGATTTTCCGTGCTGATCTCGATTGCCGCATTCAACCCCATATGCTCAGACAACCTTTTGGCAAGAGCTCTCGTCTGATCTGAAACTCCTGACACTGTCGTGGTGGTGGGTTCTCGGAAAGATGCGGAACTCGAACTCATAAAATATCCCTGAATAGAAAAACAAACATCGCATCACTGCAAACTGCTTGAGAAAAGTGTAAAAAACACTTCCGAAGAAAGTATTAACGTGCCTGATATTTCTAAATTGCGACCAAAGCAGTTATTCATCGCATATGATTCGCGCGGCTACGTCCAGAAGACACTGGTATCTATGATGGCCGGATTTGCGGTGAAGGTTGTATTAATTAGAATTTCAATTGTTCGGATATTTGCACTGTCACTTTCCGTAAACCTCTCAGCGCGTTTCCGATGTAAACAGCACGTGCTGTTTTCATATCTTCAAGTGTCACAATCCTCTCCCTGACAACTGGCTGGTGTGTTGGTTGCAACATTTCTGCGCGAAGCACTCCAGGTAGGGCGCCGCTTTCTATCGGGGGCGTAAACCAGCCATCCTCAGTTTCTATGAAAATGTTACTAATAGCCCCCTCTGCCAATTCGCCCTTTTCGTTCAGGAACAATATATCAGCCAGCCCAAGCTCCGCAGCGCGCAGTGATGCCTTGTCATACAGCAAACGCATAGTGGTTTTATGACGACGCCAGGGGTCTGTAGAGACGATGGTATTTTGTGCGATGCCAACAGAGAGCGGTGCATTCGTTGCCTGACCTAGCTGTGAAACCACCACACCAACGTCGCCTGCGGCACCAACAGTTAGTCTCATCTTATGTATCAGTGCCACAGCCACTTCAGGGGATTGCCCGGCCGATTCGGGGCCAACAAGGGACTCTGCCGCTCGGTCAATTTCGGCCAGAATGTCTTCTTCTTCCACCGGAAGGTCAAAATGCCGGACACTGGCCATCAGGCGCGCCATATGCCTGCTCCTCAAGAAAACAGTGCCTGCCTGCACCCTCATGGTTTCGATCAATTGAAAACCCGGGTCCGGGCTTTCATTGATTCGAGACGCAAATTCAGCCTTCAAAACACACTCGCCGTATTCATCATCGATGGTGCTGTCAGCGACAATACCACTGCCAACAGCCAACCGGCCCAGCCCTGCTGCATTCAACACCATCGTACGGATCGGCACATTAAGCGCCCAATTCACGGGCTCATCACCAACAGCCGGGCTGAAATGTCCAATAGCGCCGCAGTATACGCCGCGTGGATGCTGTTCCAGTTCCGCGATAATTTCCATTGCTCTTATTTTGGGTGCGCCGGTGACCGAGCCACAAGGAAACAAAGACTGCAATAGTTGAGACGGGGAAAGGCCTTCGCCTACAGACGCCTCAACACCTGATGTCATCTGATGAACGGTTGGATAGGTCTCAACTGTGAACATGTCGGTGACACTGACGCTACCTTTTACAGCGATTCGGCTCAGGTCATTACGAATCAAATCAACAATCATCAGATTTTCAGCGCGGGATTTTTCATCGGCCGCCAAAGCTGCCGTAACGGCTGCGTCTTGCGACGGCTCTTCCAAGCGAGCGGCTGTTCCTTTCATCGGCCTCGCCGATACACGGTTTCCGACACGCCTCACAAACAGTTCCGGCGAAAAGGATAGTATCGTGTGGTTCCCGGTTTCAATGAAAGCACCGTAATCAACCGGCTGCCGGGCGCGTAGTTTGCTGTAAGCCTGCGAGGCTGAACCCTCCAAAACACAATCATATGGAAATGTGTAGTTGGCCTGATATATATCACCGGCTTCGATATATTCTTTTATCCTCGCCGCAGAGCGGTCATATGCCGACTTGGCAATCTTTGGCTGCTGTAGCCGAACACACCCGCCCGCACTTTTTGCCCTTGATCGTTCCAGCCAAATGTCAACTTCTGCCTCAGTTAGAAGCTCGCGGTGTTTGGTTACCATCATCCATACATAGGGCTCGTCAGGCACCGGCATTTGCGCCGCCAAAAGCCGCGACTCAAGGGCAGCCGCGCACTCATAGGCTATGTAACCGGCTATATGGAAACCGGCCTCAACGGCAGCATCAATTTTTTCAAGCGCCGCAGGCACATTGTCCAGCGAATGCGCGCAAATTATCTTGTCAGGAGAATGGAACAACATTGACCGAGCCTTAGCGTCCGCATGCCGGCTATCGTCCAGAAGCACAAAAGGAATATCCGGGTTCGGCAGGGTCACATGCCACTCCGTCAAAGATAAGAACTAAGAACCGCCGCTGTTATGGAGTAGACCGAGAAACCCGTCAACCACAGCAAAGGCCTTAAGCGACCCAAATGATGGCTCGAACAAAGGACCTGAGTATTGGCCTTCCCCTTCACGGCCATTCTAGCTAGCATTGCGGCCATAGAGATGAATGCGAAATCAACCTTAAACCCGACGGAAAAATATAATCATGGCAACAATTTTTGCACATGCCCTTGTGCCGATAGCTGCGCGGGCAGGCTTGGGGTCAGTTCGCATTTCGAAACAATTGATGGGTACCGCACTGTTTGCCACCATGATCCCCGACTTGGATGTGATCGCATTCTTGCTCGGCATTCCTTACGGCGATGCATTCGGACACCGGGGCTTCACCCACTCAATTGCATTCGCTGGACTCGCCGGGCTCATCGCAAGTTTCATTGCTCAACCCTTAAACAGCAGTAAAAAAGCCGCTTTTTGGTTGGTTTTTATCTCGGTGTTATCGCACCCAGTGCTGGATGCCTTTACCAATGGCGGACTAGGCGTTGCTTTCCTGTGGCCCTTGACCGACACGCGCTATTTCATGCCGTGGCGACCGATCATGGTGTCCCCCATCGGCGTAAGCAGTTTTTTCGAGGCCCGAAGCCTGCGGGTTTTAACATCAGAATTTTTCTGGGTCGTGCTGCCGCTCGCCGCATTTACGGTGGGCGCCCTAACAGTTCGTCGTGTTATTCAAGGCCGAGATAAGCCTTAAATCTCTAGTCGCCGGTAAATGGGTCAGCAAACTTCGGATCTGTCAGAAAATTCTGATCTGTCAGCGTTTCAAGAAAAGCGATGAGGTCTGCTTTCTCCCCGTTCGATAAATTCAACCGCCGCGGTGTTCCATTATTGTTGCGAAGGCGGTTGGACAAATTAGGATTGGCCTGCACGCCGTCGCTATAAAAATCCACAACTTCAGCCAGTGTCGCAAAACGGCCGTCATGCATAAAGGGCCCGCCAACAGATACGTTACGAAGTGACGGCGACTTGAACTCCTGATCACCCGCACCCTGATCACCCGTTGTGGCGATATCCAGCCCATTGTTGTGAATGTTGTCGCTTACGTGCGCGCTAGTTGAATGGCATTGGTCACAGCGACCCTGACCTCGAAATATACCAAACCCACGCACTTCCTGCGCAGAGAAAACCAAATCAAAATCGGCCGGGTCACCGTCTGCTGCGATATAGGCCTCATCAAATTCGGATTCGAATGTGGTCAATGAGCGGACAAACTGCGCCAAAGCCAATGAAATTCGATTTGATGTAACTGTGTCATCACCGAATGCGGCTTCAAAAAGCGGTGCATAATAGTCCACATCCTGCAGCTTCACCTCTAACTGAGTGAGCGTCATACCCATTTCCACGTCATCCTGAATGGGTTGAAGCACCTGATCTTCCAGCGTGGCTGCGCGCTCGTCCCAAAAGAAACGGCCTCGTTCATAGTAGCGCGCATTGCCCAGCCGCATGGAATGGCGCCCGGTTTCGCCGCCATCAAACCCAACGCTTAACACCGCGGAATCGGTGAAGCCATTGGCTTGTACATGGCAGGAAGCACAGGCAACCGTATCATTGGCCGACAGTCGCTTGTCATAAAACAATACCCTACCGAGCGTCGCGCCCTCGTCCGTAATGGGATTATTGTTCGGTGTGTTATCTGTTCTGACAACATTACCCAAATTTGCATTTTGCTGCGTGTAGTGGTCGGGCAAATCCTGGTTCGCATAGTTAAACAGCGTCGCTGGCAAAATAGGCCTGTTTGCTGCAGCAGCGGCCACTTCAATTAAAAAACTATCTGACGCGCTGCCGCCGTTACCGTCCGACGCCGTGATCGTCGCAACAATAGTACCGACAAAGCTGGGTGTGCCAGAAATGGTGCCCCCGTCACTTGACAGGCCAGTATCGCTAACATCAAAGGTAATCGAATATTCCAGGAGGTCATTATCGCTGTCTGAAAAAGTTGCCCCGTTTTGGGTAGCATCAAAGCTGAACGCCTGACCTTCAAAAATCGTTTGATCCGGCACCTCGGAGTTAACTGTCGGCGCACTATTGGTTTCGGTGACAACCGGCTCGACCACGGTCGGGGTTGTTGACGTATCGTCACCGTTACAGGCGGCCAGAAATAATCCAAGGCCGGTGACTAAAATGAATTTCAATGAGAGCAATCGGCAGGCTGATAAAATCATATGAATATATCGTCCAAAAAAGGATGCGCTGGAATATCACGCTTTAAAAAACTTTATTAAGCATGCTACGCACCGACACCAAGGCACCCTTCGCTATGTTAAAAATAAAAAAAGTGCCCCGGAAATCCGGGGCACCCACAACACTCAAATTCGACTTGAAAGGTCTAGAGCACGCCGTACCCTTTCAGCAGCCCCGCGATACTGGCCACCAGAAGCGAAAGCCATGTAAGCAAGGTGCCGTAAAAGCGAAATGGATTTTTACCTTCAAATTTGCCCAACGTCAGGCCGTGCATATAACGGCCAACAACCAACGCCACCGCAACACCCATAACCAGATACCAGCTCACCCTGGAGTATTCCAGAAGCCCGATTAAGATCAGCCCCATAGGCGCATATTCAATAAGATTACCCTGAGCGCGGCAGGCGGCCAGCAGGCCAGCGTCATCTCCCGTACCCATATCCACTTTGGCCCGTTGCCGGTTCATGGATACATTGTATGAAAGATAAACCAGCAGCAGCCCCAAAAAACTTGCTGAAATAAGTGTGATAGTCATATGGTCCCTCCTAAACAGTCTAATCCCTTATCCACCTTGGGTTGGATTATCCGTTTGGTCAAGCCCGTTGAGTTGGGTAAACGAATCCAAACCAAGGGTCGTACACCGGGCTTTGCAAGAAAAGTAAGCGACGAACAGGACAAACAGAATGCGCGATCAATTCAGGGACTGGAACCTGTATCATAAATCAATCGTTGTCCTGATTGCGGCGATGGTTTTCGGCGTTATCGTCCGCGCCATTGTGGTTTATGACACTGCATTTGAAGTAACCGGCGAGCGCGTGATCACTGCAAGCGCTGGTGCTGTGTGGACGATGATGTCTGATGATGAAAATCGAGACAAATGGCAAGCTGAGATGCACGACCTTGTAGAGCTTACAGGCCAGACCAACGAAATCGGAACGACCCGGCTTGTGTTTTGGAAACGGGAGCTGAAGCGCTGGCAATCGGTAGAGCGCACACAGAACCTGATTCCGGGGCGGGTTCTTCAATTCACTCAGACATCTGATCAGGACACACGCTGGGTCTCGCTATCGCTCGAAGTTATTGGCACCTGTCAGACAAGGTTAACCATTGAAGAAATTATTGAACCATCCGCCTACAAAGACAGGTTTTGGTTTTTCAGCGAGCGCGACGCCCATGAAAAACGGCTCGCCGCGTCCTTCGATGCTATGGAACGCTGGGCGACCGTAGACGATCCAGATTGCTAGACCGTTGTTGCACTTTGGTCTGGTCGTTCGGCCGACAGGTCACGAAGCTGTGAAATTAAAACTTGTCACAAACCCTATATGCACAATCGTCGTTACATAACATATCAACAAACTCGGAGAGAACCTCATGCCAATATCACTAACCCTGCTAGCAGCTGTCGGCATCCTTTATATTATTTTTGGGGCGATTGTCGGCGCAACACGCGGCAAGACCAAAACAAACATTGGCCTCGGCGATGACAAACGGTTGTTGCTGGCGAACCGCGCCCACGGCAACCTAACTGAATGGGCACCCATGCCGCTGATGTTAATCGCAGCCATGGAATATTTGAGCGCATCAACCGTCATGCTTACTTCACTGGCTGTCGGCTATTTCATTGCCCGCGTGTTGCATTCGGTGGGTATTCTCAAAGACAGCGAAAAACCACATCCGTTCCGTGTTATCGGCGCAGTAGGCAACTTAATCACAATCGTTTGGGGCAGTGTTTATGTGGCGCTGTATGCTGGTGCATTTTAACCGGCATTCTTGAAGCAAATAAAAGCAGCAGGTAGCCTTATTGAACATCGAAGTCGGTAAACTCCCACTCATCGATGCGTTCAATCTCCGCCAGAAACAGGTTTTCTGCTGCAACAACAGCTTCTTCTTCGCTGTCTGCATCAACATTGGTCACCCAATAAAACTCGCCGTGCGGCAGAGTGGTCTTCAGCGTTACTTGTCTGCGTGCCATAGCGGGATAATCCTCAAATTGTTTGAATCCACAAAAGCGAACCGTGGTCTAGCATGAAGCAAAACAGCCCGCAAATGTTTGTAGACGCGTTTATCGATTGACGAACAAAAACAAATCGACTATCCCTGCGCTCCAACACAAATGAGAGATCCAATGAATAATTGTTCGAAATATATCAGCACGCGACTGACCGGCTCAACAGCCCCGGTTACAGCTGTAGCTGTATGCTCGAACGACATGGATTTATTTTAACCCTATCTCTTTGTCTCTTCCGAGCCCTTTTTCAGCGCTCGGACATCTTCCCTGAATTCCGCAGCGTTTACTAAAACACTGATACGGAACTTTTTTATGTCTACCTTAGAAACGGGCCATAGCCCGCAAAAAGTAACTCTCCCTGATAATTGGAAGGACGAAGCTCGCAGTTTGCTTTCATTGGGTGTTCCCATGGCGCTTACTCAGTTGGCCGCGTTCGCGGTGTACACCGTTGATGTCCTGATGATCGGGCGGATTTCTCCTGAAGACCTGGCGGCTGCTTCGCTTGGCACGGTGATTTATTTCGCGCTCTGGATGGTTGGCGCCGGACCGGTTATGGCGGTTTCACCGCTAGTGAGCCAGGCATTAGGCGCGAACCAAAATGACACACGCGATGTGCGCCGGTCCGTTCGCATGGCGCTTTGGGTCATCTTTCTAATGTTCCCTGTGGTTTTCGTTGCGCTGTGGCTCACTGAACCAATTGCATTGGCTTTGGGGCAAGACCCCGGCGTTTCTGCAAAAGCTGCCAATTATGTGCTTGCACTTTCGGTTGGATGGCCATTTGCATTAGCGACAATGGCACTGCGTAACTTTTTAGCGGCCCTCGGGAAAACCAAAGTGCCTTTAGTACTGGTGATTATTACAACGCTGATCAATGCAGGCCTGAACTATGTCCTGATTTTCGGGAATTTTGGTGTGCCACGCCTGGAGTTGGTGGGCGCTGGAATCGCTTCTTCCATGTCTTACACCATCGGTTTCTTCCTGTTTGTCGCCTATATTGCAATCGACCGGCAAGGCAAAACTTTTGATTTATTCCAACATTTCTGGCGGTCAGACTGGGCGCGCTTTCGTGAAGTAATAGCGCTTGGTTGGCCTATAAGCATGACGACCATTTTTGAAGGCATGCTGTTTAATTCCGCCGTAATCTTGATGGGTCTGATCGGCATTATGGAAGTGGCAGCCTACCAGATTTCAATAAATGTGGTGGCGCTCGCCTTCATGTTGCCTTGGGGCATTTCAATGGCTGGGGCCGTTAGGGTTGGCCTCGCAGAAGGTGCCGGAAACAGAAACGCCGTTAAGCGGTCGGCAACGGTTACGATGGTTGCTGCCATTCTTTCGGTTATTGCGCTTGCGCTTATCCTTGCGCTGTTTCCTAACGGCGTTGCGGCCTTTTATCTGGATCCTGAGGACCCGGCGAACGCACCAGTTATTGAATTGGTTCTATTGTTCCTGCCAATCGCCGCCGCCTTCATGGTTTTTGATGCGGCGCAGGTTGCGGCAAACCAGGTGCTACGCGGGCTAAAGGATGTACAATGGCCAATGTACCTATGCGGCGTTAGCTATTGGCTGATCGGTTTTCCGGTCGCAGCAATACTCGGCGCGTCTTCTTTAGGTGCCGTTGGAATTTGGTACGGCCTGACCGCCGGACTATTTGCTGCCACTGTTCTTCTAGGCGGCCGCTTGTGGTGGCTGGCCTGGCTTAAAAAAGCCTAACAAGAAAAGGTCGGCTGCATGCTACAGCGTGCGGCCGATCAACTCCTTCATAATTTCGGACGTGCCGCCATATATGCGCTGAACCCGGCTATCGGTATAATGGTGAGCGATCTCATACTCGGCCATAAATCCGTATCCACCGTGAAGTTGAACACAGGTATCAACAACCCTGCCCTGCATTTCAGTGGTCCATAGTTTGGACATTGCGCCGCCTTGGGCGTCAAGTTTGCCTTTAATGTGCCGCGATAAACACTGGTCAACAAAGGCCCAGCCAACCTCAAGTTCGGTCTTCATTTCGGCCATTTTAAAACGGGTGTTTTGAAAATTCATAATCGGCTTACCGAAAGCCTCGCGTTCTTTGACATAATCAAGCGTAATATCAAAAGCCCGCTGCGCCCCCGCCATGGCTATAAAACCAATCGACAGACGTTCCTGCGGCAATTGCTGCATCAGATACATGAAACCGGCACCTTCCTGACCAATCATATTGGTGGCAGGCACGCGGACCTCGTCAAAAAACAGTTCCGACGTATCCGACGAATGCTGGCCAATTTTATCCAGATTGCGCCCGCGCCTGAACCCTTCACGGTCTGCTTCCACAACAATCAGGCTCACGCCTTTAGCTCCTGCCGATGCATCTGTTTTACAGGCCACAATGACAAAGTCGCAGTTTTGACCGTTGGATATGAATGTTTTAGAGCCGTTTACCACATAATGATTGCCGTCAAGTTTCGCCGTGGTTTTCATGCCCTGCAGATCACTGCCGGTTCCCGGCTCGGTCATCGCGATCGCACCGACCATTTCGCCTGTCGCCATTTTGGGCAAAATACGTTCTTTCAAATCGTCTGATCCATAATCCAGCAGATAAGGGGCTACAATGTCAGAATGAACCGCAATGGCTGCGCCGCCGCCGCGGTTATAAATCTGTTCTTCATTGATAATGCAATTCAACCTGTAATCACCGCCTACACCGCCGTATTCTTCTGGCAACTGTGGGCACAGCAATCCGGTTTCACCCAGTTTATTCCAAAATGCGCGCGGCACCTGGCCGGCGTCGCTCCATTCTTTGCCATACGGTGTGGCCTCTGTTTGGAAAAACTTGCGGACAGAGTCGCGGAAAATATGGTGTTCTTCGTCGTAAACTTCGCGCTGTGCCAGCATGTCTAGGCCCCTACATTCTATAGATTTACACTCAATAAACAGAAAATGGGGCGCAAACTGTAACAAGTCAAATTTTATGGACTGGTCAGTCCACTTTTGTTTCTTCAAATCTCACTACAAAGCCCTAACCAATAAAAAAGGGGCCGCAGCCCCCCTTAATTGATGGTGCGATAATACGCACTGTTAACTGTTATTTGATTGCCGGCGTAGTGCCCGAATAGCCTCATTCAATTTAATCTGCAGGTCGCGGCGTTGGTTGTGAAGATCATCGATATCCTCCTGCCTGCGCGTCAACTGTTCTTTGGTCATATAGGGCGCCACTTTCGCCACCCGCTGATCCATGCATCCAATGAATTTATCCACCACACCAGAATATGCCAGAACCTCAGCCCTTGCTGTGCGAACAGCATCTGCAGAAATGCTGTCACCCGACGGTACAAACGGCATGTCCAGCGGTGGCTCTCCGCAATCAGCAGCATGCGCGGGTCCACCCGCCATAATGAAAACGCCTATTAAAGCAATCAGAAGATTTTTCATTCGCTCACTCTCACTCAACACATATGTCTAGCATCATTTTACAAAATTTGGCGGCATTTGGCAATCTGTCACCGACGACACCCATGTACCGCCAAACCTAAGACAAAAACCTATTTGGCTTTCGGTTTGGCTGCTTTCTTAGCGGCAGGCTTTTTGGCCGCCGGCTTTGCGTTTGCTTTCTTCGCGGCTGGTTTCTTTGCCGCTGGCTTTTTCGCTGCTGGTTTCTTGGATGCTGGTTTGGCTGCCGGCTTCGTCGTTTCAGGCAAAGCGCCACCGAGCGCTGTTGATTCGGCTTGCACCGGATTTGCCGCTTGTTGCGGCGTGACCTGGCTTTGGCCAGCCTGCTGTTGTTCGGCCTGGGCTTTTGCCCGTGCTTCATCATCAGCTTTTGCCAATTCAGGGAACATCTGACGATAAATTCCGTTCACACGGCCCGTCACGTCGGAAATGGCATCCGCAATTGCTTGCAAGTTATAGCCAACACCCTGGAAGTAAAACACGCGGTTTGCCGTGTTATAAGCGCGGTAAATACAGTTTTCAGGCGTGTTGCCCTCGCCCAGGTTTTTCAAATCACCAACAAAATCAAAAACGACCTGTTGTCCTTTTGTGGCAGCAACCCACTCATCTGTTTTTTGGTCAGTACGCTCCCAAAGTTCAGCAAGACGGCGATCATTCAACGGGTGTTTTTCGTTCAATTGCAAAGCTTTTCGAAGCGCTTCCCCGCGGCCGCGCGACCGGGCTCGCGTTGGCCAAAGAAGCGACGCCAACTGACTTGCAGGCACCAACACGATTTGGCTAGCAAATAATATGCCAGGGCCTGTCTTGGTATTCATTGCCTGATTAAACAACTCAAAAGACGCCTCCGTATGAAGGCACTGATTGCGAAGTTCGTGAATATAAATTGCGAGCGTATTGGTATCCATAACAGGTAACTACTCATTCTAAGTTTATGACTAAGGTATCGCGGGCATTCAGTTGCTCTCTCCGAGCATACCAAGCATCCACTTAACCGCGTTTGAGCGAGCGATAGCACATGGCCACGTTGCTTTCCAGTCAGGAATGCCACTTAGTAGATTCGTTGCCTATCAATAATGCGGGACTTAGCAGGCGGCGATGTCCTATTCTTTCCATAAGCTTTATGCCTGCTCAACAAATTAGTTAAAATTTTAAGTATTTGTTAACGAACCTTTCAACCGTCTGCATTTACGGTGAGGGTGGGTAAATAATGGGTGCCAATATGGCAGATGGATCAATAGCCGCGGGTGCGGTTTCTGGCAGCAAAGCGCTGGCGCGTTCGAGCGATGTGACCACAAGGTCGCGGGCCGATGCTCTACGTCATCTGTCCACGTCAGGCTCCAACACGTCGGCCTTCGCAAAGTCGGCGAATAGTGTCGCTGCACCTGAATCTGGTGCAGCTGAAATCAAAGTGGCTGAACCGGGAAAGGGAATGCTATCGACCAGCATTCAACTCATCCTTGCAGAAACACGTACCCAGGAAAACCAAGCAGCATACACCGACAAGCCAACCTTGGATAAAGCCCTCAACAGCTATAACGATTCGCAAACCAGTGTCAGAGAGACCATGAGTCTCGCGGTTTTAACAGGCAGCGCAAATGACCGCAGGGTCGGCGAAACATCCGCTTAGAAAATACGCCGAGTGCGCCTTTTATGGCAAATTGAAATTAGGCTTAATTATGTGGCAAGGCCGTTCGTTGTTTCCAACAAAACCCTCAACCACCGCGTAACGCGCTCCATGTGATCGGACTTTTCACTGCTGCCCACTGGCTGGCGGCTGTATATCGCCGCTGTCGAACTATAATCATCGACTTTGATAATTTTAACCGTCACTACAGCCGGGAATGGTTGACCTGGCATTTTTTCAGTAAAATCGAATTGACTGGCACGTAAATCAAATCGAAACGTGTTCACTGTCGGGTTGGTATCGGCGAAATCAATAAACAGTTGACGAAGGCGACTTTGATTGACGTTGAACAAGGGAGAAACCCCATCAGGCACCGCCTGATCGCACGTACCTTCCGGGCATAACAAATAACCACTATCATCAGCGTTATAGTTTAACTGCGCGAAGTCAACCGGTGGCAAGCTACCCTCGCTTTCGCCGAAAATATCTTCGCCGCCGCCTATCTGAACAACCAAATACAGGCTAATCAGCGCAACGAGAACAATCACGCTAAGACCAACGACTATTGAACGAAAACGGTCTATCATCGATGGCCCTTTCTTTACTGAAGCTTTCCAGTTAGCCCAAAATTGAACCCAGCTGCAGCGCCAAACTCATATCGCCTTCAACACGAATTTTTCCGGTCATAAAGGCCATTTGAGGGTTCAGGTCGCCTTGGGCAATTTTGAGAAAATTATCAATGGTCACCTTCACCGTGCAGTCTGCATCACCGTCTTCATTGTCAATAACTGTCGGCGACGACTTCCCATCAATTCTAACCAAACCATCATCGCCAAAATCAAACTTAATGATGGCAGATATCGGCGAGTGAGCACCAACACGAGTGCGCATTTCTTCTGTAATTTGTTCAAGGTTCATAGTGATCTCCGTTGTGGGTACCAAAAATATTGGGACGATGCCAAAAAAGGGACCGACGCCAAGAATATTGGACCGATGCGTCCATAAATCAAATGATATTTGGAATCTAACCTACGTCATTGTCTACATAATTGCCTGCGTCAGAGCCTATATCAATTCTTTTTTCGCAGCTTCTTTAATATGCTGCCGGCTTTCTCTTCCAGCTCGCCGCGCGCATCTTTGGCGATGGACTGCAGTTTGTCGCTGGCGCCAGCAGTGATAAGCGCTTTAGTGATCTGCGGCTGCAACGTGTCCATCATATGACGTGCAATTTCCCTTGGCGACAAGCCTTTTTCATCGGTGCCCAGGTCCGTCAGTGTGAAGTCAGCCAAGGCAATGTCCTCGTCAACGCTTAAAGTCCCGTCTTTCTGAACAGAAATTTGCGGCGACCTGACCGCCAGGCTCCGAATAGTAAGCGTTATCGGCTCTCCGCCAATGGTTTCATTTCCCGCACCCGCCGCAAGCTTTTCCTGCAGTGCCTGAAAGTTCGACTGGCTACCGATCATCCGCGCATCAAACATGGGGCGGTCAATGACAATCTCATCAACGATAATATGGTCGTTCATCAACGTGCCGGTTTCGACCTTCATTTTAAACTCGCCCAGTTGCACCATGGAGCCATCACCAAATCCGTCAGGTTGTCCAATGGCAAAATCAGTTACCTTAACTGTGCCGGAAAACGGTGATATGGAAACGCTGCCAACGGAAACATCAACCGACAAAGCCTCTGGCCCTGCAGTTTCAACACCAGATTTAATCATGGCGTCCAGTTGGGTAAATACCACAACGCCGATCACACCAACCAGAACGACAACGCCCAGTAAAAATTTCTTCATGAGCTTACTCCCTCAGAGAAAATGGTGGGCTCATGCCCAGCTAACCTGTTTAATTACATGCCATAATGTAAGGGAAACCTGAAAAAATTCCATTACAAAGTGTTAACCTTATTAAGGCAATATGGCAGCTTGTTGGCAACAGCTTGCCACACAGACAGCGCTTACCTGCTTGTAACCAGCGTAAGTGAGCACCTTGGAAGAAACCGTATAAACAATTTTCTGTGGCTGACTAATAGAAAAGACGACGACACATATGAGTGCAATCACCCAAATTTTATTAGTTGTTTCTTACGCTATTTTTGGCATTGCAACTGCTGTTTTCCTGTCATTTCTTGATGTATCCGCAGCAAGCGCACAGCTGATTGGCGCCGTAGTATTTGTGGCCGCGTGGCAAGCGCAGCTATCGTTTTATAAAAGCAAACAAGATGCAGTCGATGAAATTGATATGCACCGTGTCGAAGAAATTGAAAAGCTTGCCCTGAAGTTACGAGAAGATGTCTCCGCCTTGAAGGAATCGGTGAGCGAACAATCAGAAAAAGGCGATGAAAAAGACAAAAAACTCGTCACTGAACTTAAAATGCTCCAGGAGTTTTTACTACAAGTCATGCAAAAAGAGGCCCGTGGCAAGAAATCAAGCGGCGCTGCGAATATAGCGAAACCGGTTGAAACTGCCCCAGAGCCTGACGAGCAGATGACCGCTGAAGAAATCGAAGAACTGGGCTTGGCGCCGGAAGAAGCTGCATTAGTGGTTATTGATGATAGCGGTAACGACGATGAAGAAGCATTGGCCGCACCTGTCATAGCCAGCGACAGGGCAACGGCAGAAAACGACGAACAAGATGGGTCAAATGACAACCAACCACTAGCGTCTCGGCCAAGCTCAAGTCAGGCAAAGTCAAAGCCCGCTGCAGCGGTGCCGCAGAAGGCCAAAGAACCCGTGGCGCCTCAACCTGCGTCCCAGTCAGTTGTTAAAAAAGATGCCCCGAAAAAGGCGGCTGCTGCCCAACGCCGGCTGAAAGCAACAAAACCCCGGGCACCTATCCGGCTGATCAAACGAGAAGATCAGCTTTTATCAGTGATCAAAAATTCACTGTCAGAAAACCGGGTAGATTTATACCTCCAGCCAATCGTGTCCCTGCCATCGAGAAAAACAGCGCACTTCGAGTGTTTTTCCCGGGTAAGGGATGAGGAAGGCCGCGTGGTGTTGCCGCGTCAGTATATGAAAGTTGCAGAAACCAAAGGGTTAATCGGCACCATCGACAATCTGCTGATGTTCAGGCTGGTTCAGCTTGTTCGGCGGCTGGGTAAACGCCGGCCTGATGTGCGCTTCTTTCTCAACATGTCGCGCTACTCAATTTCAGATAATGAGTTTTTGCCTCAGTTTATTGATTTCATGATTTCAAATGACGAGTTTGCCAGCCGCATGGTGTTTGAGATTTCGCAAGACGATTATCTCACCCTTGAAGAGGAAACAGTTGAGAGGCTGAGGCTGTTGGGCAAAAAAGGCTTTGCATTCTCCATGGACATGGTCACGGACTTTGAGCAGGACTTCGCAGAACTTGAAAGAAGTTACTTCAAATATATCAAAGCAGACATTAGCGACATCGTCGCTGCCAACCCCGAGCCGGGAGACATTGAAGAGCAAAAAGCATACTTGCACCGCCGCGGCATGCAGCTCGTTGCCAGCAAAATCGAAACCGAAGACATGGTGATCGAAACGTTGGACAGCCAAATTGAGCTTGCACAAGGCTATCTGTTCGGCGAACCTATATCTTCTGAAGATATGGACACTGACCTCTAAATCTTTAGCCTCTGTTCAATAATTCTATGAAGGCTGTAGACCACCAATGACCTCAACTGTTCACTCGAAAGGTGCTGGCCAAAGCGCCCCATCCACCGCGCCCATTCAGCATATCGGTAATTTATCCGAGCTAGCGGACAGTGTGGACCTGGTGATCTGTGATCTATGGGGCGTTATTCACAATGGCATAACCGCCAACCCGGCGGCCGTTGAAGCACTATCGCAGCTACGCGCCAGCGGTGTGGCCAGCGTTTTCTTGTCCAATGCGCCGCGGCCCCGGTATCATGTTAGAGATATGTTGATCGGTATGGGTGTGCCAGACAATCTCACAGAACTGATTGTCACATCAGGTGGGCTCGCTCGAGACGCAGTCCGCAGCGACTATCAAGACGCAAAGCTTTATCATTTGGGCCCAGATAGCGACCACAACACGGTTGAAGGGCTGCCGGTTGAACTGGTAGGCCACCCTAACGAGGCAGACGTCATTCTGGCAACCGACCTTGACTACGGAAACATTGAAAAGCACCGCGCTCTCCTGTCAGGAGCGAGGGACCGTGGTGTTCCGTTGCTGTGTGCTAACCCGGACCGTGTGGTACATGTGGGCGAAGAGCTATACGCCTGCGCTGGCGCTGTTGCTGACCTTTATGACGAGATGGGCGGCATTGTCAGATGGTTTGGCAAGCCCATGCCTGAAGCCCTGCATTCTTGTGTCGGTGAGGCAGGCATAATCGGGGTGAGAGCCGACAGGGTTGTGATGATCGGCGATAGCCTTCAAACTGATATCGCAGGTGCGCAAGCGGCTGGATTTTGCAGCCTGCTTATCGCTGGCGGTATTCACAGAGATGATTGGAACGCAACGCTAGCGGCGTTTAAAGGCGGCGCGCTGGCGCGGTCAGACTTCCACACCATATACGGCGCGGGAAAACCCGCGCCCGACTGGGTAATGCATAATCTGGTTTGGTGAATTTTACTGAAGGCGCCGCGCAGTCGCGCCCATAACCCTGGTCAGCCTTAAAAGCCTACCCAAACAAAGCGTCAATATCATCCTGACTAATGTCTTCGCTTGCAGGTGGTTCAACTGCTTTTTCAACCTCGGGCGCAGCTGTTTTTTCTCTAGCCGCTTCTTTTTCCTTTTCGGCCTCTTCGGCTTTCTTTTTTTCTTCTAATTCGGCAACAGGGTCATATTCCTCGGCGAACATGGCATCAAGTTCGGCCGGGTTAACGGCTTGAGGGGGCTTGGGCTGTTGCACAGGCGGTGCAGGTTTCGGCATCGGTTTTGGCGCGGCGGCTATAGGTGCTGGAGCCTGAGCTGCCACTTGCGGCGCAGGCTCGGCAGCAGGTTCAGCTGCAGAACCGCCGCCCATAAGCTGATCAACAGCACTTTGGTCGATACCCTCGCCCTCCAGCGCAGGACCAGACAAGAGGGCAGCATCACCTTGCGGTGCATCCTCCTCCATTGCATCCTGAATGTCTTCAGCAGTAATCCCCATTAAGTTGCGAAGTTCCAGAACACGTTCTTCAATATGCGCCAAAGTCTGGACAACTTTTGAGATTCTCTGACCGGTGATATCCTGAAAGGAACAAGCCTCGAATATGCGCATCACAGCGTCCATGGTTGTCGCCTGATAGGCTTCATGGTTTTCAGTGTCAGCCCCCATAATCTCTTCAGCGGCTTCCATGATGGTGTTGGTAGCTTCTTCGGTCTGTTGGACAATTGCATCCAATTCAAGCCCGGCCCGGGGAATGCGAGCACTCTCCAGATCAATGGGTTGAAGGGAAGCAATTTCCTTACGCGCATTGGTGATGTAATCACTAAGTGCTCGGCATTCCCGGTAAATAGAGGTGTCGATAGACTTATGAAACATGTTGGTGGTACTGATCAAAACTTCAGTAACCGAGGCAACATCAGTCAGCGACATCGCAGCCGTATCTTGCTTGCGTAAATTGTCAACCAACATCCCTATTTGTTTGGAAAGACCGCCATCCGCCATTAGAAATCTCCGAGAACAGCAACCAGTTTCGTTTTTAATGTCGCAGCATTAAACGGCTTCACAATATAATTGTTCACTCCCGCTTTTTTTGCGGCCACCACATTGTCCGTTTTCGATTCTGCGGTCACCATAATAAACGGTGTGTCTTTCAGCTGGTTGTCCGCGCGAACTTCTTTAAGAAATTCATACCCGGTCATTGGTTCCATATTCCAATCAGAAATAATCAGTCCGTACGGTTTCGCGCGTGATTTTTCCAGCGCCATCGCGCCGTCAGTTGCTTCGTCTACATTGTTGAAGCCAAGCTGCTTCAATAGGTTGCGCACAATGCGCAACATTGTCTTGTAGTCGTCGACGATCAGGATCGGCATACCCATATCAACGGCCATAATTTTTCCTCAAACTTTTAAGTTAACCCTAATTAATTGGTACAGGCATAATCAGTTACCTGTAACCTGTCCCTAAATCGGACACTAGACCCGATCTAATGAAGAATTGGTTAACCCATCGACCGAGAATATCCAAATAGTTCTCTTGCTTGCCTATTCCCATGATTGCCAAGGTTTTCACATTTTCTTGTATATATTAATGGTTGTTTGATACCGGCCTGTTGGTGTATCCAGCGCTGAATTCTTTTATTTTGGCTTTTGATCACCCGATAAGGACGAGATTGCCGTGCGCGTTTTTCGCCATACAGATGAATATAAACCGGGAGACCGCGGCGCAGTCGTGGCACTGGGAAACTTTGACGGTTTTCACCGCGGGCACCAAGTAGTGATCGGCGAGGCTGGCCGGCTAGCCCGCAGCATGGGCGTTAATTTAACCGTGGTTGTAACCGAGCCGCACCCGGTAAGCTTTTTTGCTCCCCAAGCCGACCCCTTCAGACTTACACCGTTTCGCGAACGGGCGTTGATTCTGGAATCCTTCGGTGTTGACCATTTGCTGGTTCTGCCTTTCGATAAAAATCTGGCGGGCATGGCTGCTCAAGACTTCGTCAAAGACATTCTGCTTGATGCCATCGGTGCCCTGCATGTTTTTGTGGGTTATGACTATCGCTTCGGCAAAGGTCGCGGCGGCGGAACAGATGTCCTGGGGCACATGGGCGACATGGAAGGCTTCGGTCTGTCCGTTGTTCAGCCCGTAACCGTTGGTCTGGAAGGATATGCCGGTGATGTTTACTCATCAACGCTAGTGCGAAAGGCCCTTCAGAACGGTCAGGCCCGGAAAGCCGCAGCCTTGCTTGGCCATTGGTGGAGCATAAATGGCCGTGTAACTGAAGGCGACCAGCGCGGCAGAACCATTGGCTTTCCTACTGCCAATGTCGAGATGGGTGAAAGCCTTCAGCCAAAGTTGGGTGTATATGCCGTGCGCGTCGCTGTGGAAGGGTCAGACCAAATATTCAACGGCGTCGCCAATGTTGGCAAGCGGCCGACATTCGACAAACGCGATGTCTTGCTTGAAGTCCATCTATTTGATTTTGACCAAGACCTATATAACAAGCATCTACGCGTTCAGCTGGTGGCGTTTTTGCGCAGCGAGCAAAAATTTGATGGTATCGAAGCACTGAAAAAACAAATTTCCATGGACGGGAAAGTTGCCCGAATTGTGCTCGCTGAGCCTGAAAATAGCGCCGACAGACTTGAGGCACCAACGCTGGATCGCTATCTTGAGTTGTTCCCCAAGCCTCATGTCCGTGCGCGCTAGCGGAATTATATAGCCACTAAGCCTTAAACTAAGTTATGTCGTTATTGTTGCCTTCGCCGAGTTTTGATGCGAACGAAAAATTGTCGGGAAAGTTGTCGATTGCGGTATCTTCTATTCATTGTTTTGAGTTTTGTTCTTATCGCCGTTGACCCAGGCGCCCGGCAGTCTTCCGCCCAAGCAGACAATTCAACGTTGCGTGTGGCAACATACATGGATTTTCCGCCGTTTATTGCCAACACCGAACCAGACGACGGCATCATCAGCGCAATCGTGACAGAAAGTTTTGCAGCCGCCGAGGTGAACATTGAAATTCCGGAGGTACCTTGGCGCCGCGCCTACCGCGCAGTAAAATTAGGCGATTATCCAGCCTCATACTCCTGGGCTTACAGCGAACAACGCGCTAGAGATTTTCATCTCTCAGTACCTGTTTTTGCCATTTCTAATCAGATAATCACCACGTACAGTGATATTTCAAATTGGAAGCAGCTCAAAAAACCGCGCCGTGATGGCACTGTTCCTATTTTGTGTGTTCCCATTGGCTGGAATGTAAGTCCGGAAATCACCAGCCTGATTGACGAAGGATCAATTCAGCAAGTATCGCCAGGACACCCTCGATTTTGTATCGATTTGGTGCGGGCCAACCGCACCAATATTCTCTATATGCCAATGATGACGATCAACTATCATCTGAGGGCGCTTCAAGCGAGCGATAATGACCCCGGCACCCCCTCTCTTCCCCCCCTTTATGCGCTGGACCTTCCAAGCGGGCACGCAAACACCCACCATATATTATTCACACGTGATGCTCAGGGACTCGCCAACAAGAAGCGGTTTGATGCTGGTTTCAAAATTTTGCTGGATAGCGGCCGGTACAGAGAAATCCTGGACCGGCATCTGAACAGTTATGCCCAAAAAGACCGTGAAGCAATATACCGTGATCAAGAAAATGCTGGCATTCTGCCCTATTCATGATATCCCGCTAGAGACTGGAACAACGAAGATACAGCCGGACAAAACATGGAATTTCTTACCGACTATAACATTTGGGTCAGTTTTCTAACGCTTTCAGCTCTGGAAATTATTCTCGGCATCGACAACGTTGTTTTCGTTGCGTTAATGGTCCAGAATCTGCCCGATGAGCAGCGCGAAAAAGCGCGCATTACCGGCTTGGTTCTCGCGCTCGTTATGCGCATTGCACTGTTGTTCGGTGTTGCCTGGATTATCAGCCTGCAGGAACCTTGGATTGCCGTTCTGGATCAAGAACTTTCCGGCAAAGATATTTTGATGCTAGTGGGCGGCGGTTTCCTTTTATACAAAGGCACAAACAGCATTCATGATGAAGTGACCGGCGACCATAAAGAAGCCCTTGGCTCGTATGCTGGCACATTCGGCGCTGTGGTTGTTCAGGTTGTCTTCATTGACCTTGTGTTTTCTTTCGACTCTGTAATGACGGCAATTGGCCTCACACAGGTCATCGGTGTTATTATCGCCGCCATGACAGTTGCCATGGCTGTGATGATCTTTTCCAGCGGTTATATCTCTAAAATACTAGAGCGTTTCCCGACACTGAAAATTTTGGCCTTGTCTTTCATCATGCTGATCGGTGTTTTCCTTGTGGCAGAGGGTCTCGGTTTCCATGTCCCCAAAGGGTATATATACTTCGCTATGGCTTTCTCACTAGGCGTCGAGCTTCTCAACCTCACATCAAGGGGCCGGAAAAAGAGAAAAGCCCTGAAGGAAAACAGTTCACCACTTGATCAATAGGCAACAGATTTCCCGTGAAAAAACTCGTTCGATTTACCGTACTAACTTTTGCAATTATGCAGATGTGTTTGGCGCCGGTTTATGCAAACGTCGACGAGGGTGGAGAAATAGCGGTTCGCGGCATGATGCACCAATGGCTGGCCGCCTATAACAGCAAAGATATTGATGCCCTGATGTTGCTCTACAGCGATAATATTTACTATGCCAATAACGGCAACAGCCTGACCCAAAGTAAAGAGGCTATTCGCCGAAATTATGAGCCACAATTCAAAGCCGCGCCAAACGTGACGATTGATTTTACCGAGGAGCTCATTAAGGCCAGCGCAACGCTGGCCCATATTGCAGGCAAATACCGGGTGAATATTCCGCATGCTGACAGCACGCTCACCCATGCGTACGGCCGGGTTTTGCTAATATTCGAAAAACAAGATGGCCAATGGAAATTAATTGTAGATTTCGACAACACCGCCAACGACATCACCGCCGCTGATTTCGAAAAAAATTAAACGTCCGACCCCTTATCTATCTGTTAATCATTTGACCATAATCTCGGCAATTGGTCTGAGTAGGCCTGTTCATCATAGATGGTAAAAGCAACCAAGGGGGTCGCGTCGCTACTATGTCTGATGGCATATATTCAAAATTATCAATACTGTTGGCCCTGTCCAACGGTCAAACCGCTGAGGCGTTCAAGCCAATTCTGCGATCAGCCGGCGTTGGTCGCGCCGTCGCGGTTAACAGCAACATTGACGCGCTGGCTATCCTCAAGGAAATGAATTTTAACATGCTGGTGGTTGATGACAGATTTCCAGACCTTGGTGGCTATGATTTTTGCCGTTTCATTCGCCTCACCAACATCAATGTCTCAATTGCACCCATCATTCTCGGCATCCATGGGCCAGACCAGCAATCTGTATTGAAGGCCAGAGACGTAGGCGCATCAAAAATCGTCGCTATGCCTCTTAACGGTCAAAGCCTGATCAAAGCGGTGTCCAGCACACTGGGTGAGATGAAGCCAATTGTTCAGACAAGCGCCTATAACGGGCCAGACCGAAGGCGCGCGACCAGAAAGCCCTGGGCAAAGACTGAACGCCGGAGCACGCAGACCAAACTAATCACGCTAAACCAACAGCGGCGCGCCATGTTCGGCATCAAAGGCTAAGCTTTTCACGGTGTTGATAAACACCTTCGTCGCAGCAACCGTTTCCACTCGACACCGGTTGGCAACGCTGATAAAAGTCGCCCCTATGTTTATTAGCCTCAAATCAGTGGTAGCCGCGACTATGGTCGGATACGGCATATCTATACGAATTACAGGTATTCGAATTATTGGCCCGGCGTTATAAAGACGACCGGGACCTACTTTATTTCATTATTTGATTAGTAATTGTGCGGCGAAAAAGACTTCGCCCTCAGAATATAGCGAGACGACACGCCATGTCTGCCGACAACCAAGATAAACGCGACTACCGCGACACTGTATTCCTTCCGCAAACAGACTTTCCCATGCGGGCTGGTTTGCCCAAGCGTGAGCCTGAGTTTTTAGCCAAGTGGGCGGAGGAAGATATTTACCAAACCTTGCGTAAAGACAGTAAGGGCCGTGAAAAATTTATTTTTCATGATGGTCCGCCCTATGCCAACGGCGACATTCACTTTGGCCACGCCATGCAAAAAACGCTAAAGGACATCATTGTCAAATCCCAGCAGATGCAAGGAAAAGATGCACCTTTCGTGCCCGGATGGGACTGTCACGGCCTGCCGATCGAATGGAAAATTGAAGAAAAATACCGCAAGAAAAAGAAAAACAAGGACGATGTCGACCCCATCGAGTTTCGCCGCGAATGCCGTGAGTTCGCCGATGGCTGGATCGATATACAACGCGAGCAATTCAAACGGCTCGGCATTATTGCCGATTGGGACAATCCCTACACTACAATGGCCTTCGATTCAGAAGCCCAGATTGTTGAAGAGTTATTGAAATTTGCCGAAGACGGTTCGCTTTATCGCGGATCGAAACCAGTAATGTGGTCACCGGTAGAAAAAACCGCGCTTGCAGAAGCAGAAGTTGAGTATCACGACCATACATCGACCCAAATTGATGTGGCTTTTGAGGTTGTTTCAACCAACTGCGTGGACCTGTCAGGTGCGCGGATCGTTATCTGGACTACCACTCCGTGGACCATTCCGGCCAACCGCGCCGTTTGTTACGGCGATGAGATCAATTATGTCAGGGTATCCGTGAAGGCGGTAAGCGAAGAGGCAACCCTCAAAGCCGGTGGCGAGCTGGTGGTGGCTGAAACGTTGCTCGATGAATTTGCCGAACGCGCCGGTGTTACCGACCATACTATCACGGCGCACATTAAGGGTGCTAGCCTCGAAGGCACGATCCTAGCACACCCTTGGCGCGGTCACGCCGACGCGGATGGATTTTATGACTTTGACGTGCCCATGCTGCCCGGCGACCATGTCACCGTTGAAGCAGGTACTGGCTTTGTCCATACCGCGCCTGGCCACGGTGACGACGACTATCAGGTTGGCCATGTAAAATTCGGTCTTCCGGTGCCCTATACTGTTAACGAAGCTGGTTGTTACTATCCCGATGTTGCCCTTGTTGCCGGCCATCATGTGTACAAAGTAGCCGACGAGGTTTGCCGCCTTTTGAGCGATGAAAATGCCCTGATGGCAGTTGGGAAACTAACCCACAGCTATCCGCACAGCTGGCGTTCTAAAGCGCCGCTGATTTTCCGCAACACGCCGCAGTGGTTTATCTCAATGGAGAAAACCGGCCTTCGCGACAAAGCCGTGAAAGCGATTGAAGCAACAAACTGGTACCCGGCAGTTAGTAAAAATCGCATCAGCGCCATGGTTTCTGACCGACCAGACTGGGTTATTTCCCGTCAGCGCGCATGGGGTGTTCCGATCACTGTATTCGTGAACAAGGAAACAGGTGATTATCTGGTGGATGCAGAGGTGAATGCACGCATTGTTGCTGCCGTTAAAAAAGGCGGCGCAGATGCCTGGGTTGCGGTACCCGCGCAGGAGCTGCTGGGCAACAAATATAACGCCGATGATTATGAGCAAATTCAGGATATTCTTGATGTCTGGTTCGACAGTGGTTGCACCCACGCTTTTGTGCTCGAGCAACGTGAAGAACTGGCATGGCCTGCTGATCTCTATATTGAAGGTTCCGACCAACACCGGGGTTGGTTCCAGTCCAGCTTGCTTGAAAGCAGCGGCACCCGTGGTCGCGCGCCTTACAAAGGTGTTTTGACACACGGCTTTGCGCTCGACGGAGAGGGACGGAAAATGTCCAAGTCCACGGGCAATGCTGTCTCTCCGCAAAAAATTATCGACCAATACGGCGCAGATATTCTGCGCCTTTGGGTTGCCGCGGTTGACTATAAAGAAGACGTTCGGATTTCCGAGGAGATCATCAAAGGACAGGTTGATGCCTACCGCAAAATTCGCAACACCATGCGATATATGCTGGGCAACCTGCATGGCTTCAGCGCAGACGAGAGCCTGCCGATTGAGGATATGCCAGAGCTTGACCGCTTGATGATGCACCGGCTTGCCGAGCTGGACGCATTCATCCGCGAGCGCGCCGCCGAGTATGACTTCAACCCGGTCTTCCGCGAACTGTACCAATTCTGCATCATGGAATTATCGGCCTTCTATTTTGATGTCCGCAAAGATGCCCTTTATTGCGACAGTCCTGGCGACGCCCGCAGACGCGCCGTTCGCACGGTGCTGGATGCGGTTTTTAACCGGTTGGTTGTCTGGTTCGCGCCGGTTCTCTCCTTCACGGCGGAAGAAGTGTGGCAAGCTCGCTTCGGCGATGGCACACCCAGCGTTCACCGCGAAACTTGGCCCGAAACACCCGCCGAATGGTGCGATGACGCATTGGCAGAAAAATGGGCGCGCATCCGCAAAGTGCGCGGTGTTGTCACTGCAGCGCTTGAATTAATGCGACGTGAGAAAACCATTGGCTCCAGCCTTCAGGCACAGGTTAGCGTTACCGTAACCGAGCAAGCAGATGCTGACGTATTCGAAGGCCTTGATCTCGCAGAGATTTTCATCACTTCAGCAGCAACGATTACTGTCGGTGCTCACGATGCAACAGCCTTCAAACGCGAAAACATCGACGATGTCAGTGTTATTGCCAGCGTTGCCGGCGGCGAAAAATGCGAGCGTTGTTGGGTCGTGTCTGACGAGGTGGCCGAAAATGGTGACCTGTGCAACCGCTGCGCCGATGCCGTGGCCAAGCATGATAGCCAAGCAGCCTGAAAATGACCCAAGCTAGAACCACAACTGGCGGCTACTTCAAAAACGGCATAATCGCTATTTTTGCGCTAACGGTTGTCGACCAGCTGTCTAAGTGGTGGGTACTGAATATTTTTAACCTGCCCGCAAAAGGTTCGGTTGAAATATTGCCCTTTTTCAATCTGACAATGGTTTGGAACAAAGGCATATCCATGGGCCTTTCGCTAGGTGACACACTAGGGAAATGGGGCATCGTCATCATGACAGTGGCCATTAGCCTGTGGCTTCTGTTCTGGCTGAAAAAATCTGAACGTCTGTTCGAGGCAGCAGCCCTATCGCTTATTCTTAGCGGGGCGGTCGGCAACCTTATCGACCGATTCGTCCATGGTGCCGTTGTTGACTTCATCCATTTGCATGCTTTCAGCTATAATTTCTATGTTTTCAACGTTGCAGACAGCGCCATTACGGTCGGCGTTATCATGCTATTGATTGATGGCTTGCGGGATGGTGGTAAAAGCCTTAAAAAAACCTCAAAGGAAGGTCACTTTGACGGTGATCATCCCTAATACTGATCTCTCGGGAGAAAACCAATGAATGCCATTCGGCTGTCTGTTTTACTTGCTTCGGCTGCCGCGCTGACTGCCTGCGGTGGTGGAAAAAATTCGCCGGATGAATTTGCCGTCGTTAACCGGCCACCACTGGTGGTCCCCCCTGAAGCTGAGCTGAAGCCGCCTCGCCCCGGCGAGCCAAAAGCACAGGACATGGACCCCGGTCGCCGCGCTTTTGAGGCCTTGTTCCCCGGTAAAACCTACAAGCCATCGCCGCCCAAAAGTAAAGGCGAGCAAGGGCTATTGGCGCAAATTGGAGCGGGAGAACCTGATGTACGCTCTAACGCTGGTCAGAAAAATTTAGATGTGGTTAAAAAAACAATCATCCTCGCTGACATCCTGGAGCTGGAGGAACGCCAGTTGCGTCCGGACAATATAGAAGTTGACCGCATCAGTACCGGGTCCGGGTCGTAACACGCGGAAACGCACTAACTCAAATGACAAAAAAGCACCCGGTTGGGTGCTTTTTCTTTTTGTTTTTCCTCGCTGTCATCACTCTCACGGAAATAGATGTTTTCTATAGGTTTCTTCAAGAGCCATATGGTTAGACCAAAAGGGTCTTGGGGTTTTACCCTCCAGCACGTCAATCATAATTGCCACATGAGCATGCCAACCGGCAGAAACGCCAACCAAAATATCATTATCAAACAACTTTCGGTGCGTCAGGGTCAGCTTTATTTTGCCGCCCGCTTCCGCAAGTTCAAAGGTCACTTCTGACTCGCTGCCATCGTCTTCACCCCATGTGTAAGAAAGCAAATGAGGCGGCTCAACCGCGAGAATTCGACCTTGCATCGTCGAATCCTCATCGCACACGCCCTTATATTTTTCGGGGGTTTCCTCTTTTATGGGGGACAGGTCGTTATGGCCAAAAAACAATTGGACAGCGCCGCCCTTATGCAGCTCCATGTCTGCAACAGCAAGCCATTGCGCCACTTTATCCGACTCGGTCAAAAAGGCCCAAACCCGCTCAATTGGTCCTGGTAACAAACGCTCAAGCACCAGCGTGGCAGGTGCAACCAACTTTCCCAGTGCGTCATTCGTCGTTTGCATGATCTATCCCCTTCTTGTCGTTTGCCGGTTCCGGTAAGGGCTCTGGCAGCAACAGCAAGGCAGCTTCCAATGCGTCAAGGCTCTTATTCCAGAAACGCTCGTAAACCTGTAGCCAATCCCGCGCGGCCTTAAGACGCTCGGGCGACAACCTGCAATGATGAACGCGGCCGACAATTTCGCGCTCAATCAGACCTGCTGCCTCCAGCTTTTTCACATGTTTCGATGCCGCCGCCAGCGACATATCATACGGTCTTGCCAGATCACTGATCGTGCTATCGCCGCCGCCAAGGGCGATGAGCATGCCCCGCCGCGTTGGGTCAGCCAGCGCCTGAAAAACCGAGTCTAAATCTTCTGATGTAAATTCAACCATGTGGTTAATATTAAGAGTAACATTTTAATTGTCAACCAAAAGGTTTAATATTTATTATGCTCACTTTTTTGCGCATCCCTTGCTTCCAACTTTGAAGCAAGGCTGATACTGTGCGGCCATGACATCAGCCAACCGAAATCAATTGCCTACAAAGGCAGGTATCATCCATCTTTTGTCCGAGCGTACCATCAACCGTATCGCGGCCGGCGAAGTGGTTGAACGCCCGGCAAGTGCGGTCAAGGAACTGGTTGAAAATGCCATAGATGCCGGTGCAAGCCGCATCGATGTGGTTCTGCGCGATGGTGGCCGCGAGCTTATACAAGTCAAAGACGATGGCTGCGGCATGACCGAGGGCGAGCTTTCCTTATCGGTTGAACGCCATGCCACTTCCAAGCTCAAGGATGAAGACCTGATCAACATAGGGTCGCTCGGGTTTCGCGGCGAAGCGTTGGCCTCTATCGGCGCGGTGGCGCGCTTGACTGTAACATCACGCTCAAGCGGTTCTGATGACGCCTGGGCTGTAACAGTGGACGCAGGCGCCAAGTCAAAAATTGCCCCCGCGGCCTTAACAGAAGGCACGGTCATTGAGGTGCGCGATCTGTTTTATGCCACCCCTGCCCGGCTAAAGTTTCTCAAAACCACCCGCACCGAATACGCCCAGGCATCAGATGTGATGAAGCGGCTGGCAATGGCCCATCCGGAAGTTGCTTTCACCCTGTCAGACGGTGACCGCACCACTTTCCGCGCACCTTCTGTTGTAAACCTTGTGGGTGATGCCCGGCTTGAACGGCTAGGCTCAATTCTGGGGAAAGACTTCCGCGAAAATGCGCTGGAAATTGATGCAGAACGCGAGGGTATGCGCCTAACCGGCTATGCGGGCCTTCCCACTTACAACCGCGGCAATGCGCAACAACAATATCTGTTCGTCAACGGCAGACCGGTGAAAGACCGTATGCTGAACGGTGCAGTGCGCGGCGCATACCGTGACTATCTGGCCCGGGACAGGCACCCGTCGCTGGCATTGTTTCTTGACGTGCCCGCCAGCTTTGTTGACGTGAATGTGCACCCGGCAAAAGCAGAGGTGCGCTTCCGCGACGCAGGCGTTGTGCGCGGGCTGATCGTCTCGTCGCTTCGTCACGCCCTTTCCGCTGCCGGTCACCGTGCATCCACAACAGTTGCCGACGCGGCCCTTGGTGCCATGCGACCCCATGAAGGCGGCACTGCCATGCCGTGGTCGCGTGCTGCGGGCGGCGCGCCCAACCTGCCGCGCGGCTTTGCGGATGTGGTTAATCAGATTTACTCACCTGATCAGTATCCTGCGCCAGGCGGTTTCGGCGAAAATGAACAAATGGGTTTTGAGGCTCGCGGTGAGATGGCCGCCCCCAGCGCACGCAACATTGAACAGTCCGCATACGACACGGAAAATGCGGCGACCCCCAATTACCCGCTAGGCACCGCCCGCGGGCAAGTGCATGCAACCTATATTGTCAGCCAAACCGCCGACGGTCTGGTGATTGTTGACCAGCATGCAGCGCACGAGCGGCTTGTGTATGAGCGCATGAAAAAGCAAATCGCCGCAACCGGAGTCGCACGCCAAGCCCTGCTGTTGCCGGAAGTGGTTGAGCTGGAAGAAGCCCCCGCGGCGCACTTGCTGGCAAGGGCCGACGAACTGGCAGCGCTGGGCTTGATCATAGAACCTTTCGGAGACAATGTAGTGATGGTGCGCGAAGTGCCCGCCATGCTGGGTAAGCTGGATGTGAAAGGACTGGTGCGCGACTTGGCCGACGAGCTGACCGAGCTTGACGAGGCGCTTTCCCTCAAGGAAAAACTGGAAGATGTTTGCGGCACTATGGCCTGCCACGGCAGTGTGCGGGCGGGTCGGCGGTTAACCGTGGACGAAATGAATGCATTGCTTCGTGAAATGGAAGAAACCCCGCATTCAGGACAGTGCAATCATGGCCGTCCTACCTATGTGGAATTGAAACTGGCCGACATCGAAAAGCTGTTTGGACGGCGCTGACTCTTTGAGCGCTAGACCAGAAACATCAGAGCAAGAGCCGCATTTGCAACCATTAGTGCAAAATCTATAACGAAAATGCGTAACATTACACCCTTAAAGACGTTCCAAAGCCCCCCGCCTTTGCTGTTCCGGCGTGCCATGGGTATGTTTCCGAAGAATTGCGAACCATGAGCAACAGAGTTGAACGCCAGCAGTAAGGCCCATTGGCTGTTTGTTTCAAACCCAGCAATATTGAACAAGAGTCCCATATTGAACGCCGAAAGGGCTAGATTGAATCCCCCCATGAATCGTCCAGATTCGACCAGGGCTTCATAGGCTAAATTATCCCGATGTGCAGTGTTCGGCACCATGATCTTGCCAAAGACTTTTCTGCGAAGATAGAAAGCGTCAAAAGCCAACCCAAACCAAATTGCATTTGCAAGCAAGATAACTTCCAACATTTTCTCGTTTCCTTTGAAAAGTTAATCTCTTGTCGGGTCTAGCGTCACGCTCACAACCTCAATCGAGCCATCAAAAGTGGCGGTTTTAACTTCGCCCAAACCTTCAATATTCACCGTGTTGATCTGCTGGGGCCACACATCGCGCAGGGCGTTGTGCTTGATAGTCAGGTCACTGATATCATTGACCATCGGGGTTTCCTGGTAGACCCAGAAAAAGGCTCGCTCAATCTCAAAACCTACAGGTGACAAAGGCAATTCAACCTCGCCGTTTTTCAAGGCAAAGCGTTCGCCCACATAGTCGGCGAAAACGCTTTGGGTTTCCGTCGTTCCGATAATATCGGCATCTTTGCCGAATATCTGCCGCACCGCATGTTCAGCGTCATGCAAATAAAAGCGGTGCATCACCTCGATGTTGCCGGTGCGCGGGTTAATCAGCACTTTGGTAATGGCTGCCTTTTGCTGATGAGCAACGGCGGGCACAGTTGCTGCACCCGCCGTGATTAGAATAAAAAGCCCGAAGGCACGCAGTATTTTTTGCGGCATCAGTTCTTTTTCTCATCCTTTTTCAGCTCGGTCTTGATGTCCTGCATAATATCGCGCCTAACTTTCGCCTTGGATTTTGGCGACTTGAACGCTTCGATACGAGACGGAATGATACGGCGCGGATAATAGTTGTTTTCCACGTCCACATCCGCCGTTTCCCATTTGGGGTCAACCAGAACCTGTGTCAGTTCTTTGTCTGTCACGATCAGCTTTTTAACGGCGTCTGGCGTCCGGCGCCATATTTCAGCCGGAATATGCATGGTCTCTGTGCTACCGTCTTCAAACGTCATCTCAAGGATGATCGGCATAACAAGGCCACCTTTGTTTGAGAAGTCGAGAATATAGTAATTCTTGTCTTCTTTCACCGCGCGGTCCAGCGCCTTACGCTCCCAATCATCTAGGCCTTTCAGAAACTCCTGATAGGCATTGCGCTCTTTGTTGGTGACGGTGAAGCGGTCGTTATTATCATAAAAATCGCTCACATCCGGGTTCAGCTCTACCCACAGGCGCTTGCCTTCTGCACGGTTACGCTCGTCAAAAACGGAAGCTGGTTTGTTGGCTTCAACTTCGCGCAGTCGACCAAAATCTATGTCCGGGTCGTGGGTGTCAAGCCGTAGCTTGTGGATGGAATCCAGCGAAATGTCCACATGGTCGGTGCTGTAGAACCATCCGCGCCAGAACCAATCCAGATCAATGCCCGAGGCTTCTTCCATTGTGCGGAAGAAATCAGACGGTGTTGGCCGCTTGAACATCCAGCGCTGGGCATACTCTTTGAAAGCAAAATCAAACAGCTCGCGGCCCATAATGGTTTCGCGCAGAATGTTCAGCGCCGCCGCCGGTTTGGTATAGGCATTGGGGCCCAGTTTCCAAACGCTGTCAGACTGGGTCATGATCGGCGTCTGGTCCTGTGACTTCATGTAGCCTGTGATATCACGCGGTTCTACACCCCACGGAATGGTTGGATCCCACTCACGGCCGGCAACACCGTCCAAATAGCTATTGAGACCCTCGTCCATCCATGTCCATTGGCGCTCGTCAGAGTTAACGATCATGGGGAAATAATTGTGCCCAACTTCGTGGATCACCACCCCGATAAGAAAACGTTTTTCGGCTTGGCTGTATGTGCGGCTGCCATCTTCCTGCAGCTTGGTGCGCGGACCGTTAAAGGTGATCATGGGATATTCCATGCCGCCAACAGGGCCGTTCACTGATTGTGAAACAGGATAGGGGTAATCAAACGAAAAGCGCGAATAAACCTCCAGCGTGTGCACCACAGCTTCGGTGGAATATTTCTTCCACAAGTCGCCGCCCTCTTTGGGATAAAAAGACATGGCCATGACAAATGGCTGCACATCACCTTCTTGCTGGTAGCCTTTGGCGTCCCACATAAATTTACGCGACGAGGCCCAGGCAAAATCACGAACATTTTCGGCCTTGAAACGCCATGTCTTCACGTCGTCAGCGCCTTCTTTTTCGTTTTCCAGCGCTTCCTCTGCTGTCACGATAAAGACGGGGCGTTTGGCTGTTTCAGCCTGCTTTAATCGGCGACGCTGTTCGCGAGTTAGAACGTCACCCGGGTTATCAAGCGTGCCGGTTGACGATACAATATGGTCAGCCGGAACAGTCATCTCAACTTCATAGTTTCCGAACTCAAGCGTAAACTCGCCGCGGCCCAAAAACTCTTTGTTGGTCCAGGCTTCATAATCTGTGTATGCGGCCAAGCGCGGGAACCACTGAGCCAGAAGAAAAATATCATTGCCGCCTTCACGGGCATCATCAGGGAAGTGCTCATAGCCGCCGCGCGCAGACACGGTGTTTTCGTCCACCATGTTGAAAGTGAAGTCCACATTGAACGTGGTGTTTGCGCCCGGCTTCAACGGCGAGGCTAAATCAACCCGCATCAGCGTACCAACGATGGTGAACTTCAGCTCAGCGCCGTTAGCGCCGGTGACGCCGCCAATGACATAACCGAGCTCATTGTCCTGCATAAATTGCTGGCGGCGAAGCTCCTCCAAACTCATTTTGGCCGGGGTATTCCCTTTTGCCGCAACGGTAACTGGACCGCGCCGACCAATGCCTGCGAAGCTATTGCTGCGCTCAGCCATCGAATCGTTGCGGAAAACATTCTGATCAAGCTGCAGCCATAGATACTTCAGCGTATCGGGGGAATTATTCTGGTACCGAATGGTTTCAGAAGCGGTGATCCGGCGCTTGTTTTCATCAAGGCTGGCCTTGATTTTATAGTCAACCTTTTGCTGCCAATATTGATGGCCCGGCTCTCCGGCGGCGTTGCGGTATACATTCGGCGTTGGCAACACTTCGTCCAACTGCCTGAATTTATCTTCGAAACTGCCCTTGGTTTGTTTAACCGCATCAGCGGATACTGCGCTTGCGGCAAACACAAAAAATGCCGTTAAGACAATCAAGCCTCTTTTCATTACGATAATCCCTTACGATCTTCTTGTGACTTCAAGCAGCGTTGTTCCCCGCCACATTCTTTTTATTACCTAGCCCGCGCGTGTTAGACGACAAGCTTTCACCCGTCGCTATCAAAGCGGCAAATCGGGCCAATGGCAAGACCAACCGTGCGCAACATTATGTGAAGTGTCAGATTAACCCGTCGAAATATGAAAATTGTCGCTTTTCACTGTCAAAAAGCGTGGTTTTCACCGCCAATCAACACCGATTGAACATTCATTTTATCATCCAAAACAACGAAATCTGCTTTTTTGCCAACCGCTATTGACCCGGTAGCCTCATACAAGCCCATAAATTCTGCAGGGCTTTGGCTTGCCATACACACCGCAGCGGACAAGCCTATACCAAGATCATTGGCGGCATAGCGCACTGCTGACGCCATATCCAGCGCCGAGCCCGCCAAAACGCCATCAGCATTGCTACAGCGGCCACTGCGCGCCGTTATCAACTCGCCGCCCAGCATAAATTCATTGCTGTCGCTTCCAACTGTTGGCATGGCGTCGGTGACTAAAATCGACCGGTCGATACCTTTGGTTTTAATCGCATGCCGAAGCGCCGCAGGGTGAACGTGATGGCCGTCTGCAATCAACCCCGCCCATGTGCTTGGACTGTCAAATGCAGCGCCCACCACGCCGGGTGCACGGCTTTCAAAGCCGGACATGGCATTATACAAATGGGTAAACCCGGTGAAACCTGCCTCAACACCTGCCATCGCCTGCTCATAAGTTGCCATCGTGTGCCCAGCGGAGACAATCACCCCGGCCGCAACAAGAGCCTCGATATGGCCTGCATCCACCAGTTCTGGTGCCAGCGTAACAAGTGTCTTGCCGTTTTTAAGAGAAGCCAGAAGGTCAACATCGATCCGTGTCATGCGCCGAAACTTCGACTCATCATGAATGCCTTTTTTGGCCTCGTTCAGGAACGGCCCCTCAAGGTGAATACCCACAACACCAGGTACGCCGCGCCTAATGGCTTGATCCACCGCATCAATGGCAGCGCGCATTTTTTCCAGATCATCGCTGATCAGGGTTGGCAAGAAAGACGTTGTGCCAAATTGCCGGTGGGCTGCACCGATGGCTTCAACCGCCTGAATGCTGGGGTTGTCATTGAACAACACACCGCCACCGCCATTGACCTGTATATCGAAGAAACCCGGCACCACGTGCCCCGCAAGCGAAACGGCATCGTTGTCGCTGTGCCCCGACGCCGGACCAACGGTAGTTATCGTTTCATTGCTCACATAGATTGCCTGATCGGCAACCCATTGGTCTCCGATTAGCACTCGTTCCGCGACAAAAACTTTGCTCGCCGTCATGTCAATCAACCACCACGCCGGGGTTCAACGTGCGCTTTGGATCAAGCACGGCTTTTAGCTGCTGCATCACTGCAATCTCCGCCGCGCTTCTGGACTGCGCCAGCCATTTTTTCTTCTCAAAACCTATGCCGTGTTCTGCTGAAACAGAGCCTTCATACTGTGTCAGTGGCTCATACACCGATCGATCAGACAGCTCCCTCGCTGCCTCATTGTCAGTGTTTGCACGCACAAAGAAATGCAGGTTTCCGTCTCCGACGTGACCCAATACATACAAGTCGCTTTCCGGCAAACGTTCTGCCAGAACGCTGCCAACATCTGCCACGTAGGCCTCCATTGAGGTGATCGGTAGGCTCACGTCATAAAGGAACACAGGTTTCGGTGATAAAACCGCCTCAAAATCGTCGCGTATCGCCCAAACAGCTTGGCGCTCAGCCTCTGATTTCGGCAGCACCGCATCAACAATTATGCCCTCTTCAAAGGCTTGCTCCACCACTTCCATAAACCGGTCATCATCGCGAGCCGGATCTCCGCCATCGCATTCAAACAATATATAATAGGGGTGACCGCGGTCCATCGGTGCTTTGTGCCAGCCCGGTTCAGTTACCGCACGGATATAATCGCCCCACATGGCCTCGAACGCGGACAGGTTTGACCCCACCGTGCCCTTCAAATGATTGAGCAGCCTGGGCACTGCACTAAAGTCAGACAGCGCCGCCAGACATGTATTTTTTGTAGTTGATTGCGATGCCAGCCTGATCACCGCTCGTGTAATGACACCCAGCGAGCCTTCGGTGCCAATAAACAACTGCTTTAAGTCGAAACCGGCATTGTTTTTCAACATTTTATTCATCGATGAAAGGATCGTACCATCTGGCAAAACCGCTTCCAGGCCAAGCACAAGCGCCCGCGCCATACCGTAACGAATTACATTAATACCACCAGCATTCGTCGCCAGATTTCCACCGATGGTGCACGACCCACGCGCACCCAGGTCCAACGGTAAGAACATGCCCGCATCGCGCACAGTGTTTTGAACTGTCTCCAACACTGCTCCCGCCTGAACCGTCAGCGTGTGCGATACAGTGTCAATATCTTCAACAGCGGTCATCCGCTCCATCGACAACACCAGCGTATTGTCATCAGTGCCAGTACCCTGCACGCAACCGGTAAGCCCGCCGTGCGTGACAATTTTCTGGTTGTGCGCGTTACATATTTTCAAAATTACAGACACGTCTTCGGAGCTGCTTGGCCGCAAAATCGCCTTGGCCGTCATGGGACTAGGGTCCCAGTAGCTTGTCGCGCGCGCCGAAACATCAGTACCGGTTAAAACCCCGCCTTTGCCCAGCTTCTCGATCAGTTCTGCAATCACATCTGTCATGACTTGGTTTAACTTTCTTTTGCTTTAGGCGGCATATTCTCCAGTGCCGTGCGAAGGTTCCCAGCGTATTTTTCAAGTAATTGCTCGCTTTCAGAAGCAGACAGGCCCGCACAAATCAATACAGCAACTTTTATACGGTTGTCGGCTTGTTCAAGCGCTTCTTTTGCGACTTCTGAACGGCAGTCTGCAATTTCGCTAACCATTCTCACTGCGCGGTCCGCCAGTTTTTTGTTGGAAGCTACCATATCAACCATATAGCCACCGTAAACCCGGCCCATGCGCGCCATGATCGCGGTCGAAATCATATTCAGGATTGCTTTTTGCGCCGTTCCGGCCTTCATCCGGGTAGACCCAGCCACTATTTCACTGCCGGTTTCGGCTAAAATGCCAATTGCTGCTTCCTGCCAAATAGGTGTCTCTGCATTGTTAACAATACCAATGGTCAACGCGCCGCGTTGCTTTGCCTCGCGCAGAGCACCCAGCGTATAGGGCGTGCGACCACTTGCGGCCACCGCAATCACAACATCGCCCGCACCAACATTATTGCCCTGAATAGCAGCGATACCATCGTCAGCGGAGTCTTCCGCACCTTCCACGCTTACGGTCAGGGCTTGCAGCCCACCAGCGATACAAAATACAGTTCTGTCCTGCGGCCAGTTAAAGGTCGGCCTCAACTCTGCGCCGTCTTGTACCGCGAGCCGACCTGATGTCCCTGCCCCCACATAAACCAGACGACCTTGTTCGCCCAAAGTTGTCGCCGCCTGATTAACCGCATCGGCAATATCAGGCAATGCCGGGCGAAGCGCTTCAAGAGCTGCCACCTGACCATCATACATGGCAGAAACAGCCTCTTCCGATGGCCATTTATCGAAGTCTGAATAGCTTTTGGAAACATCTTCAGTCATTGATCATTTGCCCACAAATAGCCCCTATCTGGAATCCCGAGACGCCATCACCCGGCCATTATCCACATTCCGATCAATATGGGAATGGTATTGATGATTGAATTACCACCAGTGTTCGATAGTGGACAAACCTGTTCAAAATCGGACAAAACGGCGCCACTGAACGATAGTTTGGCTACTTAAGATACTGCAATATAATAACTTTACTCGTTGTGCCTGCTGGCATCAAAATTGCTGAGTATGGGTAATCTATGATTGATCAACTGTAACAATAACCCGGAAAGCCTTCCTATGTTCCAAAACTATTTGAAAACAGCGCTGCGCAATATGGCCCGCAACTCGCTTTTTACATTCATCAATATCGCCGGATTGGCGCTCGGACTGATGGCGGTTACATTGATCACCCTGTTTGTGGTTGATGAACTAAGTTACGACACGCACATCACAGGCAGTGAAAACATAGTCCGGATGGAATCGCATTTCACGTTGCCGGGCCGCGATCCAATCCATTCCTCGATGGGTTCCGGTCGCGCAAAGTTTGGCTTCCTTGAGGAATTCCCGGAGATACAGGAATTAACCCGCTTGCTACCAACAGCTGCTCCGGTCAGAAGCGGAGAAAACCTATTTAGCGAAGCCGTTTTTTACGCGGACAACAATGCTTTCAGCCTGCTTGATGTTAAGTTCATAGAGGGTAGCCGCGACGCCGCATTGCTTGATACGTCATCTGTCGTCATTTCCGAAGATGTTGCAAAAAAATACTTCGGCGCTGAAAGCGCGCTAAACCAGTCAATCACTATGACCCTTGATGCGGGACAACGTGACTATCGCATCACCGGTGTTTTTGAAAATTTACCCCAAACCAGCCATTTGGAAATGAATATGCTGGTTTTGCTGGATGACGCTATCTTCGCCAACGCTCCCAACATCTCCAGCCGTTGGATGGCGACCAATATGTATGTGTATCTAAGGCTGGAGCCGGGCGCTTCGCTCAGCGCTCTCAACGCCAAGTTTCCTGACTTTATTGACCGGTTCGCCACCCCTGAAATTAAAGAATTTGGCATGCCGTTCGACAGCGCAACCGCAATTGCCCGCTGGGAAGCCATTCCCATTAAAGACATTCACTTATACGGCGCACCAACTCAGCCGATTAAGCCACCTGGAAGCGTTGCAAACATCATTTCCTTTAGCGTTGTTGCTATTCTTATTTTGGGCATGGCTATCATGAACTTCGCCAACCTGACAGCGGCGCGCGGTACAAAACGGCTGAAAGAAATTAGCGTTCGCAAGGTTATGGGGGCCAGCCGCAAGCAACTTGCCACACAGATTATCGGCGAAACCTTGCTGACAGTTGTAATCTCTGTTGTGATCGCGTTGACAGCGGCAGAAATTGCTTTGCCTTACTACAGCAGTTTCCTTGGGAAAGAGCTGTCCTTAAATCTTATCGAAGATACAGGCCAAATACCGGTTATCCTGATCGCGACAGGTTTGATTACTCTTCTCGGGGGCGCCTATCCTGCATGGCTTCTTACATCCTACCAGCCAGCGGACGTGTTACATTCGCAGGCTTCCGCCAATAGTTCGGGCGACCGTCACCGCAGTATTCTGGTTGTAGTTCAGTTTGCCGCTTCGATCATGCTGCTGATTGCCACCATCGTGGTTTATAACCAGACATCATACATGCAGACCATTGATTCCGGCTACCGCACCAACGGCATGATGGTTGTGCACGGATTTGACGAGCCTGATCTGCGGCGCAATGCAGCCGCTTTCAAAACAAGCATTGCAAACCTTGCAGACGTGAAATCTGCGGCCCTTTCAAGCTGGGCGCCAGCTGATGGGTTTAACGGCGGAACACGGGCAACCTTGCCGGGGCTTGACGAACCTGTGGTTTTGGTTATGCGCCGCATCGATTTTGACTATTTTGGCACATATGATGTTCAGCCAGTTGCCGGCCGGGTGCAGGACGAGCAATATGCCAACGACTTGATCCGCACATATGAAAGCGATGTGCGCGACGGCAATGTTGTGATCAATGAAGCGGCGGCCCGTAGCTTTGGCTTTGCATCCGCGGACGCGGCTGTTAATCAGTCCTTTCAACTATTGGCGGATTCGTCTGATCCAACAAAAACCATCAATGCTACTGTGGCGGGTGTAATACCGGATCTTCTGGAGCGGTCAGCACGCGAACGGATTAGCCCTACTGTTTACTTCGTGGACGAGCGCGCTTTGCGCAAACTAACAGTTTACTTTGAAACCAATGATTTGCCTGCGCTGACAACCCAGGTCGAATCTGTGTGGAAGCAATTTGCACCTAATACACCTTTCCAGATGGATTTCGTGGATGACCGTATTGCAGACCAGTACCAGGGAGAAGCAGCCGCGAGTTTGATTTTTGCAGTGTTTTCATCACTGGCGATTATTATTTCATCGCTCGGCCTATACGGCCTAGCAAGCTTTGCGACCGAAAACCGCACACGCGAAATTGGCATTCGCAAGGTTTTCGGTGCCACCACTTGGCTGGTTGTACGCTTGCTAACCCTACAATTTTCCAAGCCTGTCATCGTTGCCAACATAATTGCGTGGCCTGTCGCTTGGTATTTCCTAACGGATTGGCTGAACAATTTCAGTTTCCAGATCAATCTCACGTTCCTGCCTTTCCTTGTGGCAAGTGTGGCGACGCTAGTGGCCGCATGGGTAACTGTTGGCTCGCGGGCCTATGCAGTTGCCAAGTCAAAGCCTATCAACGCGCTTAGGCACGTTTAAATCCGATAGCTTATCGGTGGGAAATACCCCTTTTCTGCCGGTAAGCTACCCTCACACCAGCCTTGCGATCTGAAACTGGTTTTCATTTGTTTTTTATGGAACAGTTATCCGGATATTAAAGTGTATCCGGGAGCGGTCATGATGACCCCACATGAAGACAAAAACGCACTTGCAACCGCAAATGTGAGGGGCCTGTTTTGAGCAGCGGGTTCACTCCCATCGACTGGTTGATTGTCGCGAGCTATTTGGTTCTTCTGCTGGTGATGGGCTGGTTGCTGACCAAGCATAAAGTTACTGATGCAAAAGACTATTTCCTGGGGGGCAACCAAATGCCTTACTGGGTTGTTGCAGTGTCTGTGCTGGCCACCAGTCAATCAGCGGCAACATTTCTCGGCGGCCCCGACCAGGGCTACCGCGGCGACTATAGCTATGTCGCCTCCAATATCGGTGCTGTTATTGCCGCGCTTTTTGTCGCCAAAATGCTGGTGCCGCGTTTTTATGCCATGAAAGCCGCTACAGTATACGAGTTGCTCGGTGCGCGCTACAGCGACCGCGCCATGCGGGCAGCTGGCGGCATGTATTTGGTTGGCCGGTTGTTGGCCAGCGGTTCGCGCCTGTATATGGCAGCCATAGCTGTCGCCATGATTTTATATGCTGACATTGAAGCCGACAGCATTGTCTCTGCCGCTTTCCTGATGATGGCCTTGGGTTTTGTTGTCACCTTTCTCGGGGGCATTCGCTCGGTTCTCTGGAGCGATCTGGTCCAATTCGGTATTTACTTATTGTCTGCTTGTCTGGTGCTCTATTTCCTTTGGAATGCGATACCTGCCTCGGCTGGTGAGATTGTCACTGGGCTTCAAAACGCCCCAGACGGCCAGAACAAACTGACGCTCTTCAATCTCAACTTGAATTTTACCGAGCCGTTTGCCCTCATCTCAATCGTCACCGGGCTTGCACTTTTAAACATCGGCAATTTCGGCCTCGATCAAGACACGTCTCAGCGCCTGCTGACTTGCAAAGATGCGAAACAGGGAACCCGGGCCTTGTTTGTATCAGTTATCGTGGCCGTGCCGGTGGTTTGGCTGTTTGTTTCTATCGGTCAACTCCTACATGTCTTTTACGACCGTCCTGAGCTAATGGGCGCGGCCGCCGCGTCAGCGGTTAATCAGGAATTCAACGGTGAAAGAGTGACGATTTTTATGCATTATATCCTCAACGAAATGCCGCCCGGCCTGCGCGGTATGGTAACTGTGGGCGTTATTGCGGCTGCCGTGTCCACCATCAACTCGGGGCTCAATTCAATGTCCTCGGTGATTGTGCAGGACTTTTACCGCCCGTGGCGTGAACGAACAGCCAAACTCGCGGAAGCCCACTATGTGCGTGCCGGACAAGCCAGCATGGGCTTGGTAGGCCTTGGCCTGTTTTTAACAGCCGTTCTTTGCTTTTACTGGCAGCGTTACACTGAAATGGCTCTGCTCGATTTTGCCTTGTCAGTTATGGTTTTTGCCTATTCTGGCTTACTCGGGGTTTATTTCACCGTTGTTTTCACAAACAGGGGCAGCACCAACAGCGTGATCGCCGCACTAGCGGTTGGTTTTCTTGTTACGCTCATGCAACAAAGTTATGTTGTTGATACAGTTGGCCTGCCGCAAAGCTGGGCGTCTCTGGCTTTTTCCTGGCAACTATGTATCGGGACATTATGTGCCTTCCTTGTCTGTGCCAGCACAAAAAGTACTGAATCTGGAGGCAAGCGGCAAACTTTATGAGCAACCGGTATTATATTGGTGTTGATGCAGGCGGCAGCAAGTGTCGGGCGCGGCTGGTGGATGCAAAAGGGTCAGTTGTCGGGCACGCTGAAACTGGCCCGGCAACCATTCGCCGCGGCGCCGACTTCGCTGCAAATTCCATAATAACCTGCATCGACGGTGCGGTTACCTCCTCTGGGCTAGGTGCAGATGTGACGCAAAACGCAGCCATTGTCGTCGGCGCAGCTGGTACCGAAAGCAGCAGCGAAACGAACCTAATGCTCAAAAAGCTACACACTGCCTTTGGAGGCAACATCACAGTTGTAAGCGACGCAAAAACAGCTTGTATCGGCGCTCACGGTGGCCGCGACGGCGGCATTGTCATTGTTGGCACCGGCTCCATTGGTTACGGACTAACTTCGGGCAAGACCTTCCGGGTTGGCGGATTCGGATTTCCTGTTTCAGATCTGGGCAGCGGCGCCCACATCGGGCTAGCGGCAGTACAGCACGCGCTAACCTTTATTGGATCAGCGCAACAACAAACAAGTTTTGCAGCTGCTATTCTCGCTAAAGTTGGCGCTACCAGCAGTCAGGTGGCGGCTTGGACCAAGGGTGCAACGGCAACCGACTATGCTGGTTTTGCACCGATGGTAGTCGCTCATGCCGAAGAAGACGATCAGCCTGCCAACAAAATCCTAACGATCGCCGCCGGGCATATTTCAGATTTGGTAGAGGCTATCCGCAACCAAGGTGCTGAACGCATATCGCTGATGGGTGGATTGTCAAAAATCATCTTTCCTTTGATAAAACCAAATATTCAGACGTGTCTCACACCGCCCGAAGGCGATGCAATTGACGGGGCGATTATACTCGCTCGCAGTGCAGAAAAGCAGCAAACCTGATACTATTTTAGCCAATTTCAGTCCTAAAATCGTCATTTTCACTATATTTTTTGACCCTCAACTTCGTCACAATCAGCTTTTGGAGTACCCAGTGGAGTTTTCCTAAAACTTAAAGGACGATACGATGACTGATGCACCAGCGCCTGCCCATCTTCACACATGGGAAGACATCCCCCGCGAGAAGCTCAATGCGGACATTGAGCGGCGGCTCATTACCGGCGACAATATGATGATCGCCCACGTGTATATTAAAAAAGGCGGCATTGTTCCCAAGCACAGTCATCACAACGAACAAATCACTTACATTCTCAGCGGGGCTCTGAAATTTTTACTCGGTGATGATCAAACTGAAGAGAAAATTGTCCGGGCTGGCGACGTGCTTGTAATACCACCGCACCAGCCACACAGCGCCGAAGCACTGGAGGACACAGTGGATGTGGACATATTTAATCCGCCGCGGGAAGACTGGCTCGACGGCACCGACGCCTACCTAAGGGACGGCGTATCTGAATGAACCATCACGCACCAAACAAACCGAACGTCACAGCGCTATTGAGAGAATATGCGCTTCCCTCGCCGTTAGGGTTTGGTCAAGAGCTTGCGCCGATCATGTACCGGGCTGACTATATGGACGGCACCTGGCAAGCGGGCCAACTTATCCCTTTCGGCGAGGTCGGAATAAACCCGGCAGCCACGTGTGTGCAGTTTGGGCAACAATGTTTTGAAGGCATGAAGGCTTACATGGTTGCCCAGACCAATCCAACGCTGTTTCGGCCAGAGGCAAACTATGCAAGGTTCAGACGGTCGGCGACCAGACTGAGCATGCCGCCGCCGCCGCCAGAAATTTTTGCCGGTGCCCTAAGCCAGTTAACCGCCGCTTTCGCAGACTTTATTCCGGGCGAAACTGGACAATCATTGTATCTTCGCCCAACTCTGCTCGGCCTTGACCCTACATTTGCGGTCACCAGTTCAAAGCGGTTTTGTTTCTTGCTGCTCGCCAGCCCCTCTGATGCCTATTATAGCGACCCCATAAAAGTGATGATTGAACGCACTCATTCGCGCGCTGCACGCGGCGGCACAGGGGCCGAGAAAGTCGGCGGCAACTATGCAGGATCACTATTAGCGTCAGAGCGCAGTGTTGAAGCGGGGTTTAACCAACCCCTTTGGCTGGACGCCGCTACGCAGACCAACATTGAAGAACTCTCGGGCATGAATTTCATGACAGTGATCAACGGCGAGCTGCACACACCGGCGCTTAGCGGCACCATTTTGCCCGGCGTTACCCGCGCCAGCCTTATTCAAATCGCCCGCGAGACGGGCATAAAGGTAGTTGAACGCACGATGCCAATTGCCGACCTGCTCGCTGATATCAGAAGCGGTGCCTGCACCGAGTTATTTGCTTGCGGAACGGCAGCAATCGTTTGCCCAATATCGGAAATCGGCGAAGCGGTCGGTGAAAAAATGCCACTTCGTGACACCGGAAAAATTGCTGAAAAACTAAGAAACACCTTGCTTGGAATCCAGGAAGGCAGAATAGATGATCCCTTTGACTGGACCATTGCCGCAAGTGATACCATCCAACTAGCCGCTCGGCTAAAATAAGCTTCACTAGCGCTAAATCTCAGAAATTGTATCCATCACAAACACCGTTTCGGTGAGGCGCACATTCTCATGTTCCCATAGAATTTTACAAATTTCCTGAATGCGGTCATGCGGCCCGTTAGATAGTTCAATCAACAAATCAGCTTCGCCGCTGATACGGTGGCATTTGGTCACTTCCGGAAAGCCTGCCAACAGCTCAATAACCGTTCCGGGCTCAAGTCTCTTTTTAAGATACACCGTCACGATCGCGCAGACGCCCTGATGCTCCGCGGCAGCGCGGCGTATGGTATAAGCGGCGATCTCTCCGCTTTCCTCAAGTTTGTCCACACGCGCCTGCACGGCTGAGCGCGAGCGATTTATCCGCTTGGCAATTTGGCTTAGCGGCTCTCGAGCGTTTTTTTCCAAAATCGCCAGAATTTTCTGATCTAATTCATCAAGCTTTGTCACCGATTGATCCTGAACGAAAAAATTAACGGAATTACACCCTTATTGGCGAACCTAAATTAGGCTAGCATGGCACCATAATACAAGTTTGAAACCGTTTGCGGTTGACCAATATCATATTTTCGAAATTTATCCGGGATATTACCATGGACTTTCACCTTAAAGGCAAGAACGCCATCATCTGTGCATCCAGCAAAGGATTAGGCAAAGCGTGTGCCGCCGCCCTAGCGCAAGAAGGCGTGAATGTATGGCTTAGTGCGCGCACAGAAGAAACACTTGAAGCGGCACGACAGGAGATTGCCGAAATCAGCGATGCAAATGTTACTGCAGTTGTCACAGATGTAACCACAGCAGAAGGCCGCGACGCACTTTTGGAGGCCTGCCCAACACCGGATATATTGGTCAATAATGCTGGCGGCCCACCGCCCGGTAACTTCCGTGACTGGGGCCAGAAAGAGTGGTTCGATGCAGTTAACGCCAACATGTATAGCGCCATTGACATGATACGCCGCACCTTAGACGGAATGGTTGAGCGAAAGTTCGGCCGCATCGTCAATATCACCAGCGTCGCCGTTAAACTGCCGCAAGCAGAACTCGGGCTTTCAAACGGCGCGCGGTCCGGTTTGACGGGTTTCATTGCTGGTATAGCCCACGAACCCGCACAGCATAATGTCACCATTAATAACCTGTTGCCCGGCTTTATCGCGACCGACCGTATGCACGGCGTTCTGAAAGCAAAAGCTGACGCGACGGCAACCGACCAAAGCAAATTCAGCGAGGCCTTCTTTGAGAAGCTACCCGCCAAACGCCCCGGCGAACCCAGCGAATTTGGTGCAACTTGCGCCTTCCTGTGCAGTCAACAAGCCGCTTATATCACTGCCCAAAATATTTTGATGGACGGCGGGCTGTACCCTGGCACCTTTTAACGAATAAACTTAAGCTGATAATGATAGATAAAAGCAATCACGATTCAGCTATATAGCGTATTGCTATCTATCGAACCAATGGTCATATTCCGGATACTGATTCACTAGACGCTGGTTCCATTTTCAGCGCGATAAATTGAAGGACGATAAAAATGCCAAATTTTGCAGCAGGTGTCGTAAAGTTCCAGCAGGAAGTTTATCCCGAGAAAAAAGATCTTTTTGAGCAGCTTTCAAAAGGCCAATCGCCAGAAGCACTGTTCATTACATGTTCGGACTCGCGCATCGAAACCGCCATGATTACCCAAACAGAACCCGGTGAGCTTTTCATCTGCCGGAACGCTGGTAACATTGTACCACCGCACACCAACAACACTGGTGCAATGACCGCCTCCATCGAGTTTGCCGTTGCCGCTTTGAACGTGCCGCACATTGTTGTTTGCGGCCACACAGAATGCGGTGCCATGAAAGGCGCTATGAGCAGCCCTGAAGGTTTGGAAACCCTCCCACACATTAAAGAGTGGCTTGGCTATTCAAAAGCGGCAGTTGATATTGTTAAGCGCATGGGTGCCGACCTGACAGAAGACCAGCGGATGAGCATGCTGCTACAGCAAAATGTTATTCTGCAGCTTAACCACCTGCGCACGCACCCAACGGTTGCGACACGTTTGGCGGTTGGGGATCTGCAACTACATGGCTGGGTTTACGACATTAAATCTGGCGGCGTTTTGGCATACGACGAGAGCGCAGACACATTCACACCAGTAGATGAGCGCTATGCAGCCGAAATGGCGAAGTTGGCTTCGGCGCATTCCTGCTCTTAAACGTAACTGGGGAATTAAATGTCCATTATGCACTCTATTATCAAAGCTACTCTGTGTGCTACAACACTACTTTTTTCCGCTAGTGTTTCAGCTGAAGACGGAAAAAGCCCTTGGCTAATACGAGTGCGCATTATTGACGTTGTGCCAGATGAAAATAGCAACACGTCGATAGGGGGTACTGTTAATGTCGGCGACAGATTTGTGCCGGAATTGGACATCGTTTATTTTTGGTCGGATCATTTTGCTACTGAGTTGATTCTTGCCACCAACAGTCACAACGTTGGAGCCACCGGAACAGCTTTGGGCGATTTAGATTTAGGAAAAGTCTCACTTCTACCCCCAACACTTCTGGCGCAGTATCATTTCAATCCGAATGGCAAGCTCCGGCCCTATATTGGTGCGGGCATCAACTATACTTTTTTCTACAACGCTGACGCAGGAGACCTTTCCAGTATCAGTTATGATGATGGGTTTGGATATGCTCTCCAAGCAGGCATTGACATTGGGCTTGATGACAATTGGGCACTGAACGCCGACATTAAGAAAATATTCCTAGATACCGAAGCAACTATTAACGGCGGGGCGGCTACCGCCAATGTTGACCTTGATCCTTGGATATTCGGCTTTGGGCTAGCCTACAGATTCTAACAAAATTCCCTCATTACCTGTTCATTCCCGACAGGTATCACAGGCAGACCACAGGCGCCAATGTGTCTGTGGTCTGATCATTTCTGGTCAACGATCAATTGGTCCAGCCCTTAATCGAGAACAGCGCGCACCCAAGGGCCATATGCCGAATTACCCAGGAATTTAAGCTGAGCGTCTGCCATCGCAGCATTCACGCCCTCCTGCGGGCGGTAGGTCGGATGAACCGCCTTGCGCAGAGGACGCTTTCCGGTTGGCATCATCATAATCTCGGCGATGGCCCTAGGCACATCCATAGAGTCAGCGGTACGACGGGTGCCATCTTCTTTACCCATGCCCGCCGCCAAAGGTCCATATGACGCAAGTGTCGCTTGCGGCGTGCGCGCCTTAAGGGCTGCGGTATAAGCGTTACGGTTGACCCATATTTTTGTTGGGTATCCGCCAGGCTGAATGATCGTCACATCAATACCCAGTGGCACAAGCTCATAGGCCATTTGCTCGCTCAACGCTTCAAGCGCAAATTTAGTTGCCGAATAATGACCTGCACCCGGTACAATCAGTCGTCCTAACTGCGATGATACATTGAAAATTTGGCCACTTCCCGATGCGCGCATTGCGGGAAGCACTGCCCGTATCATGCGCTGGCAGCCAAATACGTTGGTATCAAATGCCAGTTTCGTGGCTTCCATATCCTGTACTTCAACGGGTCCGGTTATACCAATGCCCGCATTATTGATCAGCACATCAAGCGTTCCACCGGTTTGTGCCAGCGCCTGCTCAACACCCGCCGATACGCTATTATCGGATAGAACATCAAGTTCGATTACTTCAATATCAAGGTTGTCTGCCGCAGCGAGTGCCGTCAGTTCATCTGCTTCGGGCCGGGGTAGATTTCGCATCGTAGCAAAGACTTTGGCGCCCATGCGGGCATAATACTCAGCGCCGAGCCTACCAAATCCAGAAGAAGTTCCGGTAATTAAAACAGACTTCCCTGACAAATCCGGGTTGGGCGTGATGGTCTGTGCCCCAACCTTCGCAAGCGGCGCTGATGCCGCCAACATCGCTGTTCCTGTCATCAACTGTCTGCGGCTCAGCTCAAAACGTTTTGCCATGTCTCTCTCCAATTCCAATAATCTGCCAGCGCCTTTACTTTTGCCAAGCATGCGCTAATTGACAATTAAGTCAATATAGCTAAACAGGCTGATAAGTGCGGCCTGATATTAAACAATGCGAGCGAGTATGACCAACCAGATCGAACATCTTGATGTGATTATTGTCGGCGCCGGCATTTCCGGCATTGGTGCTGCATGCCACTTACAGGAAAAGTCACCCAATCGCAGCTTTGCGCTGATTGAAGCGCGTTCAAATATCGGTGGCACATGGGATTTGTTCCGCTATCCCGGCATTCGTTCAGATTCGGACATGTACACCCTTGGATATGCTTTCAAACCATGGAAGGAAGGCGGTGCCATCGCCGACGGTGACAGCATACTGAAATATCTGAGTGAAACCGTCGCTGAAAATACGCTGCATGAGAAAATTCGATTTAACCGCAAGGTGACAAAAGCGGAATGGTCAAGCAATGACGCCCGTTGGACGCTCACCATTGAATGCAGCGAGACAGGCAGGTCGGAGACGCTGACCTGCGGCTATCTGTTTATGTGCAGCGGCTACTATAATTACGAAAATGGCTACCTGCCTGAGTTTGAGGGCTACGACGATTATCAAGGTACCATCGCCCACCCGCAACACTGGCCGCAAGACTTGGACTATACTGGTAAAAATGTGGTTGTTATCGGCAGCGGGGCAACGGCCGTAACAGTAGTGCCTGCTATGGCGGAAACCGCCAAGCATGTAACCATGCTGCAGCGCTCGCCCTCTTATGTGGCGTCCGTACCGCAACAAGATGTCATCGCTAACGGCCTGCGCAAATTTTTACCCGGCTGGTTGGCTTATAAGATTACCCGAACCAAAAATGTTCTGCGCAATATCTTTTTCTTTGGTCTGGCCAGAAGGTACCCGGATAACTTTAAAGCAAAGCTGCTGGAGAAAGTGCAAGATGAGCTGGGGCCAGACTATGATATTGCAACCCACTTCACCCCCACATATGCGCCTTGGGACCAACGACTATGTGCCGTGCCGGACGCAGATTTATTTGAGGCCATTCGGAAAAAACAGGCCACAGTGGTAACTGATCATATCGATACTTTTACCGCTACCGGCATAAAGCTGAAATCAGGCAAGGAGCTTGAAGCTGACATCATTGTACCTGCAACCGGTCTTAGGCTTCAGACACTTGGTGGCATGCAGCTGACTGTTGACGGTGCACCTGTCGATATTGGTAGCACCACCAACTACAAAGGCATGAGCCTGAGTAACGTCCCTAACTTTGCCTGGACGGTTGGCTATACCAACTCTTCCTGGACTTTAAAGGCGGACCTTACGTCCAGTTATGTATGCCGGTTGCTGAACCATATGGAAAAGCATGATTACAAAGTTTGTGTGGCCAAGTTGGACGGCGAAGCAGAGGGCTCACAAACGATACTCGACCTAAACTCTGGCTATATTCAACGGTCCATTGAACTGCTGCCCAAGCAGGGCAGTTCGCAGCCCTGGAGAAACCACCACAATTATATTGCCGACCTGATGCACCTGAAGTTCGAACGCCTCGACGACGGCGTGATGAAGTTTAGCTGATCATCATGAGCTATTGACCGTTTTTGGTCTTTTCTTCCGCTATCCAAGCTTCAATTTGCTGGCGTAACAACCAAAGCGGGACATTGCCGTTTTTCAAAACATGGTGATGGAACGTTTTAAGGTCAAACCGATCTCCAAGTTCCTGTTGTGCCAATAAGCGAAGAGAGAAAATTTCCTGAGCACCGCTGTCATATGATGTGAGTTGTGCAGGAATAGCTGCCATTCGATCAATAAGAGTAAGCCCGCCGGCATCATCGACAAATTGCCCAGACTCCTTAAGATATTTCAGGGTTTTATCTACATTCCAGCCCAAAGTATGCATGCCTGTGTCACTAACCATGCCGCGCGCCGGCCAAGCCCTACGAGATATCCGGGTGTTATCAACGGTAAAAACTCCCAATTCTTCCGCAAGACTCTCAGAGTAACGCGCCCACCCCTCGGCATGGGCGCTCAAACCCTGCCCTTGTTCATGTTTGGCAATGGGCACAATGGCAAGCGGCGATTCCGGCAATGCCGCAAAAGCAATTTTGGTGGCTGCAATCGCCCGATTGTTAACAGCTTCATAAAAAGCCCGCATCGCCTCAAGTGTTTCAAAGCCATCAGCATTGGTTTTTGTATGGGAAATAATGGCACCAAAGTTGTCGAGGCCTTACAAAGCCTTGCCAAGTTCAACGACATCTTGCGTTTGCCCGTCAACCACCTTGGCGCCGGTGCTGTAAACTTTTTCTGGCGACCAGGACAACGATGTATAAGACCGGTACATCGCTTCATAACACGCCCTGCCATCGGGAATTGCCGTAATCGCTCGTTCCGTCCGCGTGCCAGGTAAATATTCAGTTTCCAGGAAGGTTAGCCATTCTGGCATAGCCGGCATAATATCATCAGACACTATAGCACCGAATGCAGCTTTAAAGGTGGGTTCATCGCTTCGATCTGCAGGCCTCATCAGAGGGGAGCTTGCAACTGGAATTTTGATTAACGCTTTAACGGTGCCAATTACCCGCTCAACCACAGCGACGGGCATTGTATAGCCTGTTTCCAGGCCTGTTCTTAGATTGACAATCTCCTGACGGTAAAAACCCGCAACCTTACCCCATCGAAGCAGAGCTTGGTCTCGGTGAGCAACACTATCCGCTGGCTGAAATGCAGCTAGGCTATTCAGCACGCTGTGGGTGCCAAACATGTGGTTAACATTCCAAAGATGCTGTCTGCAAACCCGGATACCTTGACTGGCCTCAGCACGTTCAAGAAGTTGGGCATACAACACCTTGTGTGCAGTATCCGGCAAGGTTTTTTGGTCGATACTTCTTAGCTTGAAAAGCAAATCATCTTCGGCCTTCTGATTAGCCTCGATTTAATCAGGCAAATTTTGGTTAAAGTGGCTGTGATCATCGATTTCAAGATTTCCGTAATAGGCCTCAATAGTAGATTCCCGGACAACTTGGGCCTGACTGGCATCTGCTACTGAGATCAGCATTTCAGCTGAGGAATCTGCTGGAGGTATTTCGTTTGTCTCACTACACCCCACCAACCAAATTGATGCTGAAATGATCACCCCTGCAGTGCTATTTCGCATTGTACGTCCTTAAAAACCTAATGAAGGCAAGAGCGTAACAAGCGATACTATGGATAGCAATCATGTGTTCAGAATACTTAGAAAGGACCAGCGTGTCGTGTTACCAGATGTGCTTTCCGCCCTGATACACAGATTCAATCGCCTCGACGACGGAGTAATGAAGCTTAGCTAGGTAACCCAGCATTTATGTGCCGATGATTTGAAGCTAGTCCAAAAATTTGGGCAATAAACGCTTCTCTATCAACCCATTCCCTTTATCCATATATATGTATGGTTCAATACCAGCGGAAGAAAGCTTAGTCTTTGCATCATCGCCTAAATAGTGTTTTAGGAGCATGTCCAATGCCACCATGTCATTGGAGGAACCTGCACTCTGCATTGGGGACCGAGCCGCAAACAGTATCGAGAAATTATCTATAATATCCCGGTCCGTCATTTGTGACTCTCTCTTCTGGGTCGACAAGCGGCTTGCATGATCGCCGTGAATCAAGACAACTGCTTTGTCCAAGTTCGGGTTTTTAGCAATGGTGTCAAATATCTGCGCTAATTCGGAAAGAACGCACTGAACTTGTTCTCCATAGCGACTAAATGCAATTTCACGGCTCTGATGAGTCAAAGGTTCGTCATCGGTTGACCATGCAGTGATAGGGCGCATTTTACAATTTTTATTGAGTGCAAAAGGTGAGTGTGTAGCCAGGGTATGATAAAAAAAATAGGAGTGGCGCGGCAATGTACTCAATTCTCTCTGCACCACTGGTGCCGCCACACGTCCACTTACGGGAGACATAACCGTTTCAGGCAAATCACCCCACAAAAACGGCGTATAATGCCGGAAATTTTTGTAAATAAGCGACTCTCTCAAAGTCACAAAAAACAGCAGGGTTAATCTTTCAAACCGCGTCAATTCCTGCATTTGGTCCAGCGGAAAATAGTTGATTTGGTAAGTTATACAGTTGGTCTTACCGGAGTTTTCTGAACCAGCGATACATGTATTTAGAAAGTTAGGCTGAACGATAACCGCAGTACCGCGTTTGTGCAGCGCCTGATCGAGGCTTTTGTTTTCAATCAATTCAGCAGCAAAACTAGAGTCCGTTTTTTCAGTGATTTTCTCATTAAGCCTAACATCAGTTTGTTCTGGCGTAAAATTCAGCCCTGCAGATAGCGAACCTATGGTTCTTCTATATCTAGAATACGCCCCATCATAAATATGAAAGCCGTTCCTCAACAGGAACTCTCGCACGACTTCACCTGCATCTGTGGCTTGAGCTGGAATGGTATTAGGTCCCTGGAATGCATCTAAAACAATATGCACAATAGGCTCACCGGCCAGCGTTTCGTTTACCTGAACCGATTGGACATTACTTTCATCGGCCTGAACGCTGATATGTTTGGTGACAACAAACATATCTGAAACGCTAAAAGCTAAAAGGAATGCACAAATGATTTTAAGGGCTTCCAATTGGAAGCGATACAGAAAGAAAAAAAATCCTGCAACCAGAACCAACCATAGCCATGAAACATAATCTGCCTGCGGCAAGAAATAGTCTATGACTACCGCTCCGCCCAGGAACGACAAACTTAGCCGCAAAATCCGATGAAACCATCCAGATATCAAGGTTAGAAAAGTTGAGAATGCAGATACTGCAAGAAATAAAACCAAACCATCGGCGCTAAGAAGAGAATACCCTATTACTCTTGAATGATGAAATAATGGCACCCAAAGGATGAGTGTCATCAAAGAGAAAAACCAAAATAACTCCACGTTCTTAGTTGTGTATTTTTTTCTCATTTTCATTAACGGGCTTTGCGTTGGTATAAAAACAATGTCCGTCCTGTTTCTGTAATGATTTTTGACTCGTCAATTTCGGCAAACTCACGCATATTTTGCTCAAAATGTTCTACCGTATAGTCTGGAAATATATCCTCTCTGTTGGCAAGCAATGCCTGAACCATTGGGTCATTTTTGGGAACAAACTCAACCACACCCATAGGCGCCAAAGACGTTAACCATTCAGCGAATGACCTCATCGGGATATTCCGGCCAATCACCAGGTGATGAATAAGCGCCAAAGCAATAACCAAGTCCGCATTGCAACGATTAGCTAGGCTTGAACGTTCCAGACCAAACCAGCCTTGCCCCGGCGACGGGTTTGCAAGGTCTTGATGTAATGCTAGAAAATTCAGATTTTTTGCTTTTGCTCTCTCGGCTGCACGTGAAACGGTTGCGATATCAAAATCCAGGCCAACAGCCTGTTTCGCGCCCGCTGTTAGACAAATTTCAGCGAACTGTCCGGTATTACAGCCCACATCCCAAACCAGTTCCGGCTTGGTTTGCGTAACGACCTTATTTAGAAACCCTGCTTTTTCTGCGGTCTCAGCGTCGGTATAAGTATTATCGTGCTCATAGTCAGACCAAGCACTGCTTTTTTTGTTGTCCGCCTCCAGCTTTCCAATCCAGTTAGACAATGAAGAAATAATGCCTCTCAATTGTAGAAGCGATAACTTACGCCGACGTTCATGACTTGCCATCTGCTTAAACGAGTCTTTATTTGCTCGGGCCTGAAGCGATGAAGGCAAAACAACATGAGCTGCAATTTTTGGTTTAAATTTCTTATGAAACGGTAATAGCTTAGCCAAATCTGAGCCTGAAATACCTTCAAGGCTACCCCGATACCACCCATTGTAGGGAACACCTAGTTCACTCTGCAATAACAGTGGATTCAAAAACTGTTCGCAGAATTGCTTATAACCGTTCCAAATCTCACCTTCCTGGTATGGTCTAAACGATAGAATGTCGATGAAACAAGGCTGCGTTCCTTCGAACTGAATATTATATGCCGTTGCATCTGACAGCATCATATCCTTGTCCAGAGCCGCTAAAATCAGCTCAAGATGAAAAAGAGCCGCCTGCTTAAGCTGCGCAAAACACCATTCATAAGGATAGCTCAATGTCCGAATTTTGGAATGCTCAAGGAGTATTTCAAAATCGTCATCGATATAACCAAGCGTTGCCTCGTCGGACACTTCAAGGGTCTCGACAACCCTGCCATACTTGAATTTTTTTGTAAGAAGGCCGCTTTCCCGAAGGCATTTATAAGACTGCAGGGCACTCGCCTTGACAGTGCGAAAAATACGACCTTCAAGATGCCAAACCTGCCCGCTAGGGTCTCGAAAAGATCCAGCATCCTGCCGTGCAGATATACTCATCTCGGTATCTCGCCATATCTAATCAGAATCGTTTGGGCCTTCATCTATTGCAGCCTCCGATGATGAGCGAGAGAAGAAGGTCTTTATTTTGTACCAATACAGCTTCAAAACTACAACAAAGCCGGCAATGCCCCCAATGATCATTTGAGCTATAATACTACCCGTTCCTACATCCAAATATGCCTACGCGGGGCTTCCAACAAAAGAAATGGCCACAGCAACCGCATTGAGTGCCAAGTTTGCTTTATTTTTCATGAGCCTTAACTCTTCTATCTCATAGGTAGCAGAACTAACTCTATCCTACATTTATCAATTTCACCCATAAAAATTATGTCTACGGACGCGCCAGTCCAATGTGCCGCTGGTCCCTAGGTTAATTTAAGAGGCGCGCACTCCAAAAGGCATTGATTCCCTCTTCTTGACGCCGGCTCACGATGTCTTCATTTTTGCACGAGCGGCCAAACCGATAGCTTCAAGGCATAGCCCGAATTGATAGCCATCTAAATTATTGATGTAATTATGTTATTATCAATTTTGGCCGTTGAGCCAGCTTTCAATGGCACCCACATAGCTTTGCGGAAGCGCGTGACCACTATCAAACGAGACGTTTGTGAGTGTTTGCCCGCTCGCCGCGATCAATTCAGCATTCTGCGCTCTTGACGAAAACTCGTCTTTCGTTGCCGTGACAAGAAGCCAGGGAACATGAACATTCGGCGCAAAGTTGATAGGTGATACTTCAGGCACGTTTCGAACAGCCGGCGGCACCATAGTCGCGAGATGCGTTACGCGTTTATCTTGTGCCGCTAACAGTGTACCCATCTGCGCACCCATGCTGTAACCAACAACCAGAACATGCTTGGTGTCTTTAAAATTCTTCATCAGGCGATTTAGCAGAAACTGATAATCGCCAACAGTATCACTAATCATTCCCTGATATGCTTGCGTATCGCCGGTTCGTGCCGCCATCACCAGTTCCATCGGTTTCTTGTCACGGCGGCGCGCACCGTGTACCCGGGCATCCAATGCAACGACCCGGTAGCCACGTGCCAGCAACATTGCTGTTACGTCGTCACCGTGTGCAAAGTTATCTGCGGCCAGCCAATAAAGGCTCGATCCCGTCAACCCGTGCATCAGAATTGCAATTGGCGCATCTTTTGCCGTGTCTTTCGATTGATAAATAAAGCCGGTGATTCGGTCACCGTCAGGCGCGTCATAGCCCAGCTGCTGGACAAAGGTTTGCGCCCAGCCAGGTGCGCTTGAAGCTACAATTGCAAGCGCAACAAAAATAGATTTTATCAGGTTTTTATTCATTATGTGTCTCCTTCTTGGAGACCTTTTAGCGACCGCTATGTCAAGCGACTGTCAACTGAGGTGTTTACCAGTGTTCCAGCCTAGTCGCGCCTCGCTACCGCCGCCATTCCTGGCGTTTACAGAAAAACTAAACCCAAAATGATGACACAGCCGGGTGACCAACGTCAGTCCCACACCAAAACCTTCGCGGTCCTTGTTCACGTGACCATATCCAGCACCAGTATCTGTCACTCTAACAAGCCCGTCACGAACGAACAGAACCACTTCGCCTTCATCTGTATATGACAGGGCATTTCTAATAATATTGCCGACCATCACCAAAGCCACCGCTTCGGGTGCTTGCATTTCAACGTCTTCGTCAGTATCGAGCCGCACCGTTACCTTCCTATCGCCGACAAGATGGCTATAGGCTGCTATGCATTGTTGACATACGGCGATAGCATTGCAGGCTTGCGAGCGCGCGGGATCACGCCCAAGCCACAAAATACCTTCCGTTAAAAGCTGCATATCTTTTATCGCAGTCTTAAGCCGGAAAAGCGCTTTACTTTTAGAACCTGTCTCCTCAAGAACCTCAACAGCACCGTAGGCAACCGCCAAGGGCGTTCTCAATTCGTGGCTGGCATCTCTGTTAAACTCTCTTTCCCGGTCGAGAAGCGCACTGATGCGAACGTCCCTTTCTTCTATGGCGCGCGCCAGAGCATGCAATTCTGCGGGCGCCGCAGCCGGCAGATCAAAAGATGGTTTTACCTGCTTGCCATCTGATAAAACCGCTGCCAATTCCTCCAGGGGAACTGAAACCTTTCGCGTTGTCCGCAGCATAAAAAACAGTGACACCAAGAAAACAAGCCCCGCCATTGTCCCAATAATTGCGAGGTAAGCCTTAATTTGCGGCGTGGATCTGATAAAGGGCCTTGCATCAAATAGAAGATATATGTTTTTGCCGCTCTCCAGCGTTCGTACGGCTGCATGAAAATGCCCCCGCTCTTCGGCAAAAACTTCAAAACTGCGGTTTTGCCATTCAGGATCAACTTCACCTCTAAGCCAGGCGGGCATAGAATCCAGCCCAATGTAATACTGCATTTCCAACGATTGGACTGACCCGCTCGCTTCTTCGGGGAGCTGCTCGCCCTGCATCACATTTTCGATTGTTCGCGAGACCTGATAGTCAAAAATTTGATCCTCTAGGTCGAAACCAAACATCACAATCATCAGAGTAAAAACCACAAAACTGGCAATAGTGGAGCTGATATAACTTCCCATAACCAGGCTTCGCACCCGACGCGAACGCACCACCATTACAGCACCTCCCCTTTCAGGCAATAGCCTTTCCCGCGAATGGTTTTAAGCATATCAGCACGATCTAACTCACCGAGTGATTTCCGTAAATTATAGATATGCGTTCGAAGAGCACCAGATTCGGGTGGTTCGTCTCCCCACAGCGCATAGCTTATGCTATCAGTGGACACAATTTCGGGCGCGGCTTCCATTAAAAGTGTCAAAATTCTACATTCTTTGTCCAACAATTGGGCGGAATGGCTGCTGGTACGAATAATGCCACTACCCACATCAAAACCCAGTCCTGCATAGGAGAACTCTTGCTTCGTGCGCACTTTTGGCCGGCGCGCCAGCGCTTCAATCCGCATCTTCAATTCTCTCAACGAGAATGGCTTAACCAGGTAGTCGTCGGCCCCTACAGCAAACCCGGCCTCTTTGTCATCAATAGTGTCTCGGGCGGTAACCATGATAATAGGTGCCTGAACTCCTGCGACCTTCCTGTAGGCAGCGCATACGTCAAGGCCATTGCGTCCAGGCAGCATCAGGTCCAGTACAATCACATCATACTCGTGTGCCAAGGCAAGCTCTAAGCCCTGTTCACCATTATAGGCAAAATCAAGCGTAAACGTATCTTCAAGATAATCCGCGATATTCGCCTGAATATCCAAATTGTCTTCAACGATCAGTATGCGCATACCCTGCCCTTTCTCATAGGTGAAGAAAGCAGCATAAGCGTCACTATGTCAAACAGGTGTCAACTGAGACGCGGCAACCGCAACGTCTGTTTAACCTTCATTTGACAATCCATCGCCTAAGACTGTCCCCTCTTAAGAGGAGCAGACCATGCAAGACAAAATCGAGCTGAAAAAAATCAGCCACCATTTTGATACGACAGCAGAGCAAATCATCTTGTTTCGCGATTTGGCTTTGGAAATCAAAACCGAAGAAATTATTTCAATCGTTGGGCCATCGGGTGCCGGAAAGTCCAGTCTGCTGTCCATTGCAGCCGGCCTTGAAAAGCCTAGGGGCGGCAGTGTGCATTTCAGCATCGATGGATCAACGGTCGATGAATTGAAGCTTCGTGCCAATTCCGGTTTCATATTTCAACAATTTCATTTGATGCCCGAACTGGATGCTTTGTCAAATCTGGCATTGCCGCTGCGCCTCCAAGGCAACCCAGATGCTTTTAATATAGCGACAGAATGGCTCAAAAAAGTAGACCTTCAAGACCGCGCAAAACACCGCCCTCATCAACTCAGTGGAGGCGAACAACAGCGCATCGCCATTGCACGCGCTTTTGTAAGCAAGCCTCGTTTCATTTTTGCAGATGAGCCCACTGGCAATCTTGACATGCGAACATCGGAAACTGTCGCAGATTTGATGTTTGACTTTGCCCGCGACAGCGGTTGCGGGCTTGTAATAGTAACTCACAGCAAGCGCTTGGCAATGCTGGCAGATAAATCCATGCAACTGGCGGAAGGAAAGTTGGAGGCGTTCAAATGATGGCCCATCCAGTAATTCTTGAAAATGTCCGCCATGACATCAAGGCAAGCGACGGAAAATTGGCAATCCTGACCCAAACTGCACTGTTGTTTTTTCTACTAACGCTGACCCTTACTAGTGCATCCATTCAACAGTATCTCGCACAAAACCTAACGCAAATGCTGGGTTCTGACCTCGTGGTTGAGCAGCACGGCGCTCTGACGCTTGAACAGGAACGCCAACTAAGAGCACAAGCGCCAAAAATTTCAAAGACTGCACTTGTGAATATAACCCTCACGCATCGGTCAAACTGGGAACGTGTCCAGCTCAAACAAGTTGACGACACCTATCCAATACAAGGCACTTTGATGATCGGTTCCTCGCCAGCTGCCGAACAACGTGCCGTCACCACCGGCCCTAACATTGGCGAAATCTGGTTGGGGCCAAGACTTGCCACCAAACTGAAAGCCAACGTGGGCGACGATATAACCCTTGCCGGCACTCGCCATAAGGTAACAGCGATCCTGTTTCATGAACCTGACCGACTGATGGAAGGCCACAGCATAGCGTATAGAGCCATGATCAGAGAAGGCAGCGTCGCACCAGGCTCGTTTGATACAAGCGGGCACCGTCAACGGTTTCTGATCGAAGCGGATACAAATTTACAAAATCTGTTGGAAACATGGACCAAAGAAAATCTGCCTGCTGCGGTATTGATCAAAAAACGAGGCGGACAGCACCCGCTTGCAGCGTTCTGGAAACGAACCGAGAATTTTCTGGGGCTTGCCTCTGTTATTCTGTTTTTCATGGCAGCGGTTGCCATGGACATGACAAATCGCCGCTGGCTGGTCCAGATGCGGTACCGCCTTTCGCTATATAGCAGTTTTGGCACCAGTACTGGCGCGGTTTTAGCCATGGCAGGTTTGCAGTGGTTCATCGGATTTTTGCTGGCACTTTGCCTTGCAGGTATATTCACAGATGGGGCTCACCACCTAATCATAGGCGAGCTGCAATCATATTTCCCGGGCCTCGCCAGCACGTGGAGCGGTAGCGCGATCCTGAAAACCATTCTTCTAACATTTGGTTTGCTGCTCGCCCTTCAGGTGCCTGCCCTCATTCAACTGAAACGCGCCTCGATACTGGACCTTATTCGCAACGCACCAGAAGGTTCATACACATGGCTAAGGCTTCTTTGGGGGCTGATCGCTGTAAGCGGACTAGCTGCAGCTTATTCCGATAATTTGCTGCTGACGGGGCTTATGCTCGGTGCCATCGGCATCGCGCTTGCGATAATGATCACTCTTACCTGGGCAGTCGTCACTGTCGGCGATAAATGGGGTGCCGGGCGCCCTGGCTTTCTGCCATTTGCCTTTTTCTTCATGCGGCAGCGCCTGTTTGCAAAATCAGCACAAGTTCTGGGGCTTGGGTTATGTGCTCTCCTGCTTTTATTCACACTTATGTTGATGCGGGATCTAAGCGGTATGATTGCGAGTTATGGACGGCAACATGACGGCAACCTGTTAGTTACAGAGGCACAGTCTGACCAGATGGCAGACATTAAGGAATGGGCAAAAAAAACTGATAGTGATTTCAAACAAATGCGCCCCTTTGTCAGCGCAAAACTTATTGAAGTAAACGATCAAGCTCTAACAGACTATATGCAAAAACCAAGCGACACATTGTCCGCGTTGAGGCAACCGATCAGGCTCAGTTGGTCGGAGCAGATGCCTGCAAACAATAAGCTTTCAGGCGGCACATGGTGGCCAAGCGACACCCCCAATTGGCAGCAAATTTCAACGGAACCTGAAGTCATGACCGATTTGGGACTATCATTCGGCGACACACTGACATACCAGATTGATGGCAGAAGCTACAGCTTCACACTGGTGGCTAGCCACAGCTATAAACCGGGGGGCAGTTCCATTACATTCTGGTTTCAGGTTCCTGCGGCGGCGCGCCCGCAAATTCAAGCAGATACCCGCTTTATGGGCAGTATGGAACTACCCGAAACCGCTTGGGGTGAACTGACAACACTTTGGCAACGCCATCCAACATTGTCGCTTGTACCGCTGCGAGAGTTAACTGAGCGTTTTGACAAACTGCTGGCAATCGTGGTCAAGCTCACTTCCGGGTACGCGACCATGGTGCTGTTGCTGGCGATGTTTGTTCTTGTTGCGTCGAGCAAAGGATTTGAGGCTGACGACCAGCGCAAAAATGGCTTGCTGATGAGTATGGGATTAAATCGGCGCGATTGTCTGAAGCTAAGCCTGTACGATTGGGCAATTACCGCCGTCATCGCGGCAACCGGTGCCATCGCTGGCACGTGGATTGCTGGGCAATTAATGTATGAAGCTCAGTTTGGTCTTGCATACAAACCGGACCCCTTTTGGGTTGGCGGGACCATCAGTGTAATGGTCGCCGCGGTATGCGGTGTAGGCGTACTTATGTGCAGGCGCAGCTTAAAAACATCGGTACGCGACCTTCTCGCCGCCTAAGGCACTTCGACAGCTCCCTGCAACCCTAAAACACCCAAAGGGTGAGGTTTTTATTGGTTGTGTTCGTTTAATTTACCACTGCGGGGCTCCGTCTCCTCATGTTGCCCTGCGGACTAACGTCCCTGGTCCGAACGGCAGGTTTCAACACAACTAAGCCCGTAATCTAAACGCAAAAGCCCACCACGAGGGCGGGTTTTGACGTTTGGTTGCGGGAGTAGGATTTGAACCTACGAACTTCAGGTTATGAGCCTGATGATAAGAGTGTAACTACCTGATTTTATTCAATAATAAACCTCATGAAAAAATTAGAGTGATAGAAACTGTGATAAAATTGCGAATCAGAAAACTCGTTTCAAGGCCTATCAGGCGGTTATCTAATGATTTTAGCCGGATTAACACCACAAATACATTCAAACAATATCTCTGCATATTTTGTTTAACTCATAATCAAGTATATGAGCACAAAGCGCTTATGTATTCATCTCATATACCACCATGGAAACACCTTTGCCCTTGATCACTAGATAGTTTTTTTAGCTTAATGAAAATTCCTGCCTTTTGGTAATATAGCAGAAACTCTTATCGGTTTTTTCATTGAGTGCGCTACATCTTCAATGTGATCTACCAACGTGCCATTTCGAACTTCGTCTGACGGTTCATAAGGGCTAGTTAATTTTGCACAATCGCTGATAGCTGCAAGCTCGTCGCTCATATCCACAAGCTGACGCGCGACAACAGGCATAACCGTTTCCTCCCGCTGCAACATACCCACCACGCCAAGAAAACGTGCGCCAACCACTGTGCACCGGGCAGTTCCTCTGATGTCCATATCCGAACAATTCTGTTCGTTTTCAAACATTCGGTTTAGCGGATTAAACGCCGTCTGCAGGACTAATAACAAAACTATATATTATACAAAACAGTAGGCTACATTTTACTTGGCACACCCTTTGCTCCGATGTCGTGTAGAAGACATCGAAAATAGATACGTGTATACGCCCACGGCAAAGGATTTATATGCGTTGGATTCGAACAGGAGAAACAGATGTTTCGAGATTATATTTTGATAGCCTTTCGCAATCTGATTAGAAATAAGTTCCACTCGATACTAACAATTGGTGGACTGTCTATTTGGTCTGGCCGCGTGCGTGTTGATATTCCTCTTTGTTCGACACGAACTCAGCTACGATAGCTGGATTCCCGACGCGGAAAAAATCTTCCGCATTGAAACCACTTTCAACAATCCCGGCCAGCAACCGCTCAGGCTCGCAACTTCCCCAAGTCCACTTAAGGCAGCGTTAAACAAAGATTATGACGACAGCGTTATTGACCAAGTTACCCGCCTGTTTCCGGAGCCAATGGTTGTGCGAGAAGGCAACCGGTGGTTTGAGGAAACTGTCACTTCCGTCGAGGGGAACTTCTTCAATGTTTTTGCCCTAAAAATACTTCGGGGGATAAAAAAAGCGCGCTTGCAGATGCAAATTCCATCGTCCTCACAGAAAGTATGACCCAGAAATATTTCAGCGACGCCGAATCTGTTGGGCGGACTTTGAGTCTCAATGGCAATCAGGACTACCGTGTGTCGGTTATCGTTAGTGATCTGCCAGACAACACACATCTGGCATTTGATTTCCTGATCCTGTTTGAGGCTAACCGATACACCGACCGACGCTATATCAATGAAAGCTGGTACTCAGCGCCGCGGTATAGCTATCTAAAATTGAAAGCTCCAAAGAGCGCTGGTCTCCTGCGCATCGATCTGATCAATTTTATCACTCGCAATGTCCCTATGGAGATTCAGTGTTTTGAAGGAATTGCCATCTCAAACTTCATGCAATTTGACCTAATCGCTCTGGCAGATATTCACCTTTATTTGCGCAAGGTCGCTGATATCACACCGCCCGGCAATATCCTTACAGTGACAACCTTCTCTATCGTTGCGGTTTTCATTCTGCTTATCGGTATCGTCAATTATTTCAATCTGGCAACGGAACGTGCAATGCTTCGTGCACGGGAATTTGGGCTTGGCAAGGTTCTGGGTGCATGCCGCCGAGAACTCATTGCACAGTTCCTTGGCGAATCGCTGCTGACAGCGGCGGCAGCACTTTTGTTGGCAATGGCCTTTGTGGAAACGGTCTCCCCTTTGTTCAACAATTTTCTTGCCGTTTCATTGGAGGCGATGCAACTGACTGACCCTGCAATGATCCTTACGACCGCAGGATTGATTATTTTTGTTGCCCTTGCTGGCGGTCTCTACCCGGCTTTTTTTCTGTCGTCATTCCGACCGTCGCGGGTTCTTCGTGGCCGGACCGTCACCATGGCAGGTTCGAGCCTGCTCAGAAACACACTTGTTGTTCTACAGATTGCTATCGCTATCGGCTTGATTGCCGCGACGGCTACAATTTAAAGTCAGACTAGATACGCCCTCACGAAGGATCTGGGCTTTGACAAGGATTACAAACTGGTCCTTTCAGGCATTGGGGCGGCAGAAGTAAACCAGACACTTCTAGCTTTAAGGGCCGAGTTGGAGAAAATTCCAGACGTCACGGGAACCGCTGTTTCCTGGGACGTGCCGACGGAAGGACCAGATTCCAATATCACTATATCTGTTCCTGCCACGGGAATGACAGAACCGGTTATGTTCAGGCGCACGTTTGTCGGCTTCAATTTCTTCGATATATATGCAATCGAGCCTGTTGCGGGACGCGTTTTTTTCAAAAACCCGCCGCGCGGACTTGCCGGATACAAATGACGATGTTCAAGGTGCTTACACAGCTTCCGTCGTCGTCAATGAGACCGCCCTTTGTCTTATGGGATTCACCAGCGCAGACGATTCATTTAACAAAGTGGTTTACACACCGTCGGGCAAGGGTCAGGGTGCTCTGAGAATTGTTGGCGTGATCCGTGATTTTCACATCACGTCGATTTATGAGAATGTCAAGCCGATGGTATATTACGCAACCGAAAATTTTCTGAATTACCTCACGGTTCGATTGCGCCCTGATGAAATCGCAACAACGCTAAGGGATATTGATGGTGTTTGGAAAGAACTTATTCCAGAACGCCCGATCAAACGGTTTTTATAGATGAAAATTTGTGCAATTTAATGGAAATGGAGATCGCCAAGGACGCACATTTGCTGGTTTCGCTCTGCTGGCAGTATTTGTCGCCTCGCTTGGGATGTACCGCCTTGTTTCTTTTGCCGTAGAACGACGAACCATGGAAATTGGTCTGCGCAAGGTTCTCGGGGCAACGAACAGCAGGATTGTCTGGTTGTTATCCTGGCAATTTGCTAGGCTCGTTCTTGTTGTCAACCTGATCGCATGGCCCATTGCTTGGTATTGCCTGAACGACTGGCTTGATGCGTTCGCTTATCGGATAGATTTAACGCCGCTGCCGTTCATTGTTGCAGGGCTGACGGCGCTAGCGCTATTCGCCATTGTTGGCCATACGGTCCGAGTGACCCGTGCCAATCCTTTCCATGCCTTACGGTGTGAATAAGGTTTTTAGATATAAAATACTTCCCCGGATATTTTCGAAATGAACTTAAAAACACCGATTAAGTCAGTAATATTGATAGTAACCATTTTATCTGGTTGCGAAGGAACTATAGAAAAAGAACCCTTTTCTAATACTATTTCCGAACCTCAGCTATTGGGCCCGAATATAATTTCTAGTAGCACCTTCCACGAAAGTGTGAACTTTTATGATAGCAACAAACGTATCATTTATTTTACCAGAAGTGACACAAAATTTAAAACTTCCACGCTTTACTCTAGTAAACATGAAAACGGAACTATCTGGAGTAAACCTGAGATGTTATCTTTCTCAGGCGAGCATTATGATGCGGGGTTTTCATTATTTTCTAAAAAAGAAACTGCTTACTTTACTTCTAAAAGAGATCCAGTGAAAAAAGGTTTGAGTAAAGAATGGAACATATGGAAAGTTAATAAAAACAAAGGCAAGTGGACGAAACCGGAAGTATTAGCACACCCTATAAATTCTGATAGTTCTGAATGTTGTTTTATTGCTAACGAAAAGGGACAAGCATTTTTCTCCTCCAACAGAGATGGGTCTTGGGATATTTATCAAGTCGAAATTTCGAATAACAATTTTAATGGGTTAAAAAAATTGGACGCAAAAATTAATTCCAATAACGGAGAGTGGCCGGGATTTATAAACAATCAGGGTAATATATTAATCTTTAGTTCTATTAGAAAATCTGGAGTTGGCGGAGATGATTTGTATATTTCTCAAAAAATTGGAGAAACTTGGTCTAAACCAACTTTGCTTAACACAATAATTAATTCTGCCAACTATGAAGACAGTCCATTGATTACTCAGGATGGAAATTTTCTTTTATTTTCAAGCTGGAAAAAAACGGAATTCTCTAATGGGGTGAGTAATATTTATTACTTCTCTTTCAACGAAGATCTAGAGAAAATTATAGAACAAAAATAAAAAAAGCACCTATTACGTGTCTGCGTATCAAGCATCTCCACATCAGCAAACTGATCACTACTTGATACTCTCTATAAACCCGTGCTTGGACAATACCCGATAACTTTCTAAATCCGACAAAATGGGAGTGCCGAAGGTAAAGTCTTTTCCTTTTCGGGCGTACAGCCCATCTGTCACCCTCTGGAACGTATCTTCCATTTTTCTATATTCCAATCCTGCCGATAAGGCACGTTGATCAGAAATATTGTGAAAACCTGGCCCTCGACTGCGAGGTACCCAGCCAGGTAGATTTGAAAAGGGTCTAATTCCCTCTTGCCCGAGAATTGACTCTGGCACCCAATGCAACTGAGAAGCTTCTGTAGCAATCCCTTGCAACCGGGTTAATAATTCTCGAAACAATAGTCTATCACATGCGTTATATGCTCCATAACCGCCATTTTCTGAAAGGTGCGCAAGAAAATTTGCCAGGTCTAGGACATCAATAAATTGAAACCCGTCATCACCATCGCCGGGACAAAGAATATCGCCGCCTCGATCTACACGAACTGGCCAATAGGCCTGACCATCTGTGTCATCGCCCATATAATATCCATATATTCCATGCGCGCGCACTGTAATGCCTTGATTCTCCATATTGAGAATCGATTGATCTGCCAGAATTTTTGAACGCCGGTATCCAATGTCTTCATCCATATTTGTCGGACGTGTGACCTCAGGAAGGGGTGTATGCTCGTCAATCGGAGAGACATTCTCGTAATTATTGTTCCCGTAAACTGCAATTGAAGAAACGTATATGTAGTGCTTTACCCTATCCTTAAGAAGTGAAACTGTTGCATCAACCGCAAGCGGGTTTTGGCGCCAAGTGTCGATGACAACATCCCAGGAACGATTTCCTATTAGCGCAGATAATCCATTGCCGCGTGCAGGGTAGCGGTTACCGCGCAGCTTCTCCAATTCAGGGAAAAGAAACGAATTTGTTTTCCCCCTGTTGAAGAGGGTTACATTGTGCCCGCGATCTAGGAACCGCTGTACAGTCGGGGGCCCAACAAAGTTGGTGCCTCCAAGGAAAAGTATGTTCAAAGGTTTATCTGCCTTTGCCAGATCGGGCGTAGAGAAGTCCCGAACGTCAATCTCCAACGGTGGTCTAGCCCAAGCTGATGGTGCTAAAAGTCCTGCTGCCAACGCAGTTGATGTAGAAATAAGGAATTCACGTCGGTCCATTGCCGCCTACTCCGATTTGTACCCGATGCAGGCATGCCCTCGAAATGACATGCCGTACGAAAAGATATCTGCTAATTAATAAACATTCAATATTGAATGTTTATTAATTAGCAGATTATTCACCGTTAGGTCTAGCGGGACAATTTAAAGTTATTTCATATGAAAATGTTTTCGAGTTCTTTTGATAAACGAAAGAACGAAGATGATTGACTATGTAACGAGCGTAAGTGAAGGCTTAACCCTTCCCATATCTTATTCTGACCATCTCCTCTCAAGAGTTGGTGACTGTAACTATAGTTTTGTGTATCAATTGACCCAATAATACTATCCCACTATCAATTGTTCGAATTGTATGCCTGATCAGTCACAAATACCACCTTCGGAATTAATCGAACCAGCGATTCAGCCTCGCAGTGAATCAACGAGACTCAAGCTTTTGGAGGCAGCTATCGAGTGTTTTACACAGAACGGAGTCGCCTACACTAATACAACCTCCATTGCTAAAAAAGCCGGCGTCACCCGCGGCGCATATTTGCATCACTTTAAAACGCGAGAGAACCTCATCGCTGGCGCAGTGGCTTTAATGGTCGAGAAGGCGCAAGCGGAGATTTCAACAGGTATACGCAGTTTGTTTTCCCCTGAGAGACCATCTGACGTATACGCCCGGATATGGAAACAAGCCTATCCAGAATCATTCTATGCTGGCTATGAAATGATGTTGCTATCCAGGCATGATGCAACCCTTCGGAAAGAATGGATGATTCAATCAAGCCGGTTTGCGGAACACCGAAAAGCGGTTTTGCGAGAAATATTTAGTCCAAGTGTTGTCGAAAAAGAAGCATACCCTTTTCTAGAAGCAATTGCGGATTTCTTCCGCGGGATTAAAATTATGGAAGTTGTTAGGTCAGAGAAAGAGACACTTGAGGTGATTAAGAGTGTAACACCTCTATTTGACACACGGCTAAACCAAATCTGTCAAAAGCTTAAGTAGAAACAATTCAATTTGTCCGGGCCGTCGTATTTAAAGAATAAACATTCATTATTGAATGTTTATTCTTTAACGGATATCTTTTCCACTTTGTCATGAGCATACAAATTGGAGGAAACTATGGGACGAAGATTGCTGCACTTTCTAACCCTGAGTATTTTTTTGACGTGGCTTGTCGGAAGCCTGCAAGCTGCGCCCGTGCAAAAACCGTTTATACCAGTTGAGTTAAAAAGTTCGGGAGCGTTTTCTGGTGGTGCAACATGGTTCTCAGACCGAGACAACAATCTCTCCCTACTATTTGCCAATGCCCATAGTGGGCAAAACGCCTCCCACGTCCTATCACTGGCAACAGAAGGGTTTGCGGTAGGTCAGGGTAATCCTTTCCCCGGCATGAACTTTCAAGGCACCAGTACATCTGGACTATGCTGGGGGCATGGATGGGAAAAAGATATAATAGTCTTTGCTGAGGCAAATCAGAACGGAGAACCGAACAGAGTTTACTTCACCCGTAAAGGCGAAATTCATGATTTGCGCGATGCGTCCTTGAACACTGGAGACAACTACCACTGTAGCTTCGAGGATTTGAACAACAATGGTAAGCATCAATTACTTTTCTTTGATCTTGCAGGCCCTTCAAAGGTCTATGAAATAGACAGCGACGGCCTGAAAGACGTTTCGGACAAGCCCTTTTATCCGTGGACAGATGAAGAATCACCTCAGGGCAGCGGCGTCACTGCTGATTTCAATTTGGATGGCTGGCCTGATTTGTTTGTGTCCAGCCCAGCGGGAGCAGATACGCTGTACCGTAACCTGGGCGAAGGAAGGTTCGTAAAGCACTCAATAACAAATTGTGACTTTGATACTGGTCAAGGAATCTCGTCTGGCGCTGCATGGGCTGACATTGACAATGACGGCGATCCAGACCTTATCTTGGCAAAACTCGACGGTCCGACAGTTGTTCTGGAGAATCAAAGTGGTTGTTTCATCATAACTAACCAGCCCTTTTTAGCTGCCCAAAAGTTACAGACGTGGGCTGTCTCAGCGATTGACTTCGACCTTGATGGAGACATGGACTTTGCAGCGGGCAATTATGATGGGCCGATTCAGGTTTTCGAAAACCAAGGAGCAACTTTTCATTTAGTCCAGGAAATCGAACACCCTGGCCACCCAGGGACAGGTTCTGCAAGCTCAGGGATATCTTCGGCTGATGTTGACTTTGACGGAGACCCGGATATCGCAGTGGCCATCTGGGATAACCGGAATAACTTAATTCTCCGAAACGACCTGCCCGCAGAAGCAAAAGGACAAGCCCTAGTTGTCTCCGTTAGCAATGGAGACAATTGGGCTGCGTTTAATGTCAGTGCAATTGCGAGGACAGATAATGGTCAAGCGCTTTATAGACACACTTCAGGCAGTTCCAGCCTACGAAGCCAAACAGTACCGGTAATGATTTTCGGCATAGAACAAGGGATTAAAATAAGCCGCTTAGAAATATGGTTTCATGGCCAGATTGTAGCGGTTTGTAACCAGGTGAGTGACGCGGTTCATGTAGATCTAACTGCTGAGGATTTATGCCAATGATCCGAATTTTCCTTCTGTTAGTCTTTTCTGGGGCAATGCGCGCAGAATCTGTCGATCACACTACGCCCGCGACATTTAATGCAAGTCTACACTCTATAGAAGGCCCGGCCTCTGTGGCAGAACGTGCAGCAAATGATCAAATCTGGCACCACTATTGGCAAGTCACAAGCACCCTAGAAACGCAACATCTACCACCACGCTTATATCAAAGCCTCGCAAAATCTGCAAACCTACAAGAAGGGCATATCCGGCTATTATTCCGGTATGGCTTATATTTTGATGGTCAAACAATCAGTCTTGATCTGATTTTGCGAAGATATCCTCATTACAGTCCATCCATTGTGACAGAGCGGATTCTGTCACTTCACGCTTCTGGCTTGTTACTGAGAGATGGTGATATTTTTCGATTTAGCGATAAGGCAACCGAATTACTTCAAGCTCTTATGAATGCAAGGCAGGAGGGAGGATTGCACACGCCGCTTCCTGTACTCGCCGCACTGACCAAAATTACGCAAGCACTTGAACTAGAAATAGGCACTTTGGACTTTCCGTATACCCATAGACGGCGAAACAGGTTCCGGCTCAATAGGCTCCCAAATGGAGCAGATCATGAGTTTGATATTTTCTTTGATTTGCTAGCAGCTCGAAATCTCATAGCGCACAATCGTTTCGATTTATTGGGGAAGACAAACACGCCTATTGTTCGACCCAAAACACCGTTAAGCGTTGAGCTTCTTGATGGTATTACAGGTGGATGGCTTACTACTACTGAAATGTGCAGTTCTCGTGAACAATGGGGGCACTCTTTTAAGAGCTGTGCACGAGCATTCTCGGAATTAGTCGAGCTTGGCTTAATTGAGCCTAATAAAACTGAAGATTTCGTTGCTACCTCAAAAGGTATGTCCATCAATTCGATGGCGGGAGCAGTTGCAGATGCAAAATTTTACAGGGCGTTTAATGCATTGTCCTTGGAAGAATACCAGTTAGTCAAAGCTTACTTGACAAAAGCCAAGTAAACTTCGTCTTTAGGCTAGGGGCACAGAACTAATCTTACGTTTCAAAAGACTGAATTGGTAGCTCCAATAATGGTTCCGTAGAGACCAAATTGGACCGTATGATAGCCACCGTTGATCAAAAATAGCTTGAAAGGCTTCTGCTCAAAGGCATAGTTGATTCCGAGCGATCCGGTTACCCAAAACAAACCTGCAGCAACCCCAGCAGATGCACCGAAAACTATATCTATTTCCCTCCCGAGAAAGGCCGCAAAAACTAAAGAGGCGAGTATAGATAAAGGCAGAGTTTTTCCAATCATGCCAGCAACGCTGGCCGTCTTAATCTGATCGCTAGTTAAACCGCAGACCTCAGCCCATGTATTGCCGAATAGTAAGGGTGAATACCACAAACCTCCTAGAAAAAATGCCGCTACACCGCCAATCATGGCTCCTACAAAATTAATCTGATCCATTTTTTGTTCCCCTGCTATGGCGCTCATACAAGTTGTCGCCGTTTTCAAAAAAGAATGAATAACTCAATGGTTTTAATAGTTTGGCTTTAATCATTGGGTCTTGTGATAGCATTTGATTGATGACTTTCTGGTCGTCAGGCCCATCGAGTTTAAATATCAACACACCTGCAAGGGGAGCTTCATCTTTTTGCATGGCTTGTGTTGGGCCTGCCACCAGCAGGTAGCCTGCCTCCGCCATCTTGCGTAGGTTACCGAGATGCCCTTTTTGGAGGTTGGCGAGAACATCTCGCTTGGGCCGGTCCACTTTGGTTTGTGACAGCAAAACGAGCAACCGTTTCTCAAACTTTGGCTGCTCGTTCTCAGCTTTAATAGTGACCGTTTTAAACGACAGTTCGTTTGCATAGCTTGCAGGAAAATCCAGAGTCCAGCAAAAAGCGAGCAGTGCTGTCTTCAGTGCATTCTCTGGCAACTTGCTATTCAGTATTGATAGTTTCATGCTTTCATCCTTCGCGGCACGATGCGGTATATAATTACAAGCCAAATTTCAAAACATAGGGATCAGATAGCTTGAAACATGGCCATTTTGTGCCGCTCAAATCCATACATTATCAACTCCCTAGTCGGGTTTACCAGAGCATTTCAATATACAACTTTCCCCCACTTGGCAGCCATTGGCTCAAACTATTCAGCACCTAAGACATTGAGACTAAACTAAAAGGCAAAAACATTCAATATTGATTGTTTTAGATCGAAATGATACCCATAGTCAAGTTCTGGCGCCCAGGCACCATAGAAAGAGGCAATCTGAAAATGATAAAATTCAAGTCAAAACCAGTCAGTAAAGCCATACAAATGATAGTCCTGTGTGTTTGTTGCATTGGCTGCGCTGCAGATGACAAAGAGATGGATTTAGCAACTATAGTAGAAAAACATACAGACGCTCGCGGCGGGGCAACAAAAATTGAAGCAGTTCAGTCGGTCGCGTTAGACATTAGGATTACAGAGCCAACATTTTCCGTAACGGGCAAGTACGCGGCAACTCGAGCCGGTTTCGTAAGAGTTGACATCTTTTCTGGAGAAACGCGCGTTTTTACAGAAGCCATAGGGCCTACTGGAGGATGGCAAATGGACGCAGACGAGAATGTGTCCTGTCTTTCACAAGATGGCTTTTCTGCGTTAGACAAGGGCCGGATCGGGAACCTCATGGGCCTGCATGAACGATCTCAATTAGGATACAGTTTGCAATTGGAGACCAGCTCGCAAACCGACAAAAGCCACAGCTATTATGTGGTCGAAACATCACCAAATGGTTTTATTCGGAAATACGAAATTAGCCCTGACACTTTTTTGATCGAGAGCGTGATCGAAACGTCTGCTTTACATCCTGATATTGACGCACAAACGACGCCACAAAACACTAAATTTTTGGCGAGGGCCTCTGTTTCGGGAGTGCTTTTTCATACCACCAGCGAAAAAAGAAATTTAACAGATGGCACTCTTATGCAACGCGCCGAAGTGTTGAACAGAGTTGTAAACTCCCCATTTGTGCGAGGCTATTTTTCGCCTCCAAAAATGCAAGGCATCTCTTCCATTAATGCGTGTGGCCATTGAACGAAAAAGCCTACTATAGAAAGTTGCTCAACAACCCACGCCACAAACTAAAAACTCCCCACCACACGAGGTGGCCGGGAGTTTTTATTGGTTGCGGGAGTAGAATTTGAACCTACGATCTTCAGGTTATGAGCCTGATTGATAGGCACGTAACTAATTGATTATATTAAACTATTCAAATTATCAAAAATTAGTGTGTGCAATTTTGTGTGAGTCTTGTGATTAGAGAAACCCATTTTAAGGCACTGTCAGCAACAATCTACGGATTTTGGCAGTTTTGGAACCATATCTTCTATTTCTGGTCGTTTACCCTAAAAGGTCACTTTCGAGGCAAATTTTTACAGCCAATTTTTCATTCATTCAGAATTTCATCTAACGGTGAGTTGGATGCTAAGTATCGACCTGTTAAACAGGAGCACCATTTCAGCGTAGATACCGAGATCTTGACTGTGTAGTCTCGAAGCAAATATCTAGAAATATACTAAAAAAAACTTACAGCCCCCCCAGTTCTACGATAAAGCCAGCCACTTCTTTAACGCCTTTACCCCCTTTGATATTGGTGAAAATAAAGGGCTTTTCATCACGCATTCTTTTGCTGTCGCGGTCCATCACTTCTAGACTTGCCCCTACATACTTGGCCAGGTCAATTTTATTAATCACCAACAGGTCAGATTTGGTAATGCCTGGCCCGCCTTTACGCGGGATTTTATCACCTGCGCAAACATCAATCACATAGATGGTAATATCAGCCAGCTCCGGCGAGAAAGTTGCGGCTAAGTTATCGCCGCCACTTTCAATGATCACCATATCCAAACCTGGAATGCGTTCATTCATTTCGCGGATCGCGGCCATATTGATAGAGGCATCTTCGCGGATTGCAGTGTGCGGGCAACCGCCTGTTTCAACCCCCATAATACGCTCAACCGGCAACGCGCCAGAGCGCGTAAGAAACTCTGCGTCTTCTTTAGTGTAAATATCATTGGTAATGGCAGCGATCGAATGACGGTCACGCATATGCTTGCACAGTGCGTCTGTCAATGCCGTTTTGCCTGAACCCACCGGACCGCCAATACCCACGCGAAGCGGGCCTGTATGTGTTTTAGTCATGATCTGAATAGCCTTGTATATTGTGTTTCATGATTCATAGAGCCGATATCGGCCATGAGTGTGTTGGTGGATAGGTCTTCCAAATTTACCGTCATTGCCCGAGAAACCACAGCGGGGATAACCTCGGCGAGCGCCGCAGTTATCAACTGGCCATCGGTTTGCCCAAGAGGAATAAGCCGCATCGCCGCTGAGGCCATATTGGCGGCAAATCCATGCAAGTAAGCGTGCAAAACAGCTTCCAAAGGAATGTTTTGCGCTGCAGCTCCCAAACCAATGACCACAGGATATGGATAGGGTCCTTTTGACAGCCCTCGCAAGCGTGACAATACCTCGATGGGCCAGGCTTTTTCCGTAATTTCAAGAAAAGCTGCACCTTGCATCGTACTCTCCAACGCCAATTCCGCGCTAGGAATAAAAGCATTGGCAAATTCGAGCAATTCAAAAATCGCAGCAGCGTCGTCCACCGCTCTATAAGCGTGCGCAAGTAATGCGGCGTCGACCATACCGTCGCCGTCAGTACACAGACAAGCAATCCATTCCCGCGTATCATTAGCATCTTTGACCCAACCCGTCTCCACTGCGTATTCAAGTCCATGGCTGTAAGTGTATGAACCCACTGGGTAAGACGGCGAAAGCCATGTCATCAACTGGTAAAGCGCTGTTCCTGAAAGGCCCATATCAGTGATCATGGCTATGCACCCGGGCGTGTCCGCCGTAAGCGCCGCCTTCAGGATCAAACGATGCCTCGATAATATTGGCATCAGCGCCCAATCCCTTCACCATTTCAAGGATAATTTTGTCGTAGCGAATACGCAGGCAACTGCCATCAATCTGAGTCGGCAAATGCCGATTGCCCAAGTGCCACGCTATCCGCAACAGATGCATTGGGCTTTCACAGCGAACTTCGATTAGTTTCTCAGACGCGGCAACCACTTCAATCAAGCTGCCATCTTCGGCTTCTAAGGCATCACCAGCGCGCAGATGCATAGCCTCCTTCAAACTCAATAAAACCGTTGTGCCCTTTTCGCCCTTTAGTAGAATGCGGCGCCTGAAACGATCATCGAACGAAAGTACAACGCGGTCCGTGGGCCTGCCGCTCCAATTACCTTTTGACCTAATGGTATGTGCAGTTAAATCAGCCATATTCCCTCATTCAATACAAAAAATAGCGCTGCGCCATAGGCAGCACTTTTGCAGGCTCACAGGTCAACAACTCGCCGTCTGCTTTCACTTCATAGGTTTCAGGGTCGACAGTGACATCCGGCGTATAGTTATTGTGAATCATCGCAGACTTATTCACCGCCGCGCGGGTGTCCTTCACTGCCAGCAATTGTTTCGATAATCCAAATCTGTCGGCCATGCCTCCCTGCAATCCTGCCTCAGACACAAATGTCACACTTGAAGCAGTTAGACTACGACCATATGCGCCGAACATGGGCCGGTAATGCACAGGTTGCGGCGTTGGGATCGAAGCATTGGGGTCACCCATTAAAGCCGCTGCTATCGTACCCATTTTCAGGACGAGGTCAGGTTTTACGCCGAAGAAAGCTGGAGACCATAAAACAAGGTCAGCAAGTTTGCCGACTTCAACTGAACCGATATGCGCGCTCATGCCGTGGGTGATTGCCGGATTGATAGTGTATTTGGCAATGTAACGTTTTACTCGGACATTATCATTTTCGCCAGTCTCCCCGGTCAATCTGCCGCGCTGGCGCTTCATCTTATCTGCCGTTTGCCATGTCCGGATGATCACTTCACCGACACGGCCCATAGCCTGACTATCAGACGCAATGATGGAAAAGGCCCCCATATCATGAAGAATATCCTCGGCGGCAATGGTTTCCTTGCGAATGCGGCTCTCGGCAAAGGCTATATCCTCGGGAATTGAAGGGTCCAGATGGTGGCACACCATCAGCATGTCCAGATGCTCATCAACAGTGTTAACCGTGAAGGGTCGGGTTGGGTTCGTGGACGACGGGATGAAGTTCTCATGCCCCACAACTTTGATAATATCTGGTGCATGGCCGCCGCCCGCACCTTCGGTGTGGAAGGCATGAATAGTGCGGCCCGCGATGGCTTTAATTGTATCTTCAACAAAGCCGCTTTCATTGAGGGTATCTGTGTGGATCATCACCTGCACGTCCAATTGCTCTGCAACGCTAAGGCAGGTGTCAATGGCCGCAGGCGTCGTACCCCAATCCTCATGCAGCTTGAGGGCGCATGCTCCAGCAGCAACCTGCTCCTCAAGAGCAGCCGGTGTACTCGCGTTCCCCTTGCCAGCAAAAGCTAGGTTCATCGGGAAGGCTTCAGCTGATTGCAGCATGCGCTCAATATGCCAGGGTCCAGGCGTACAGGTAGTAGCATTGGTGCCGGTCGCCGGACCTGTGCCGCCGCCCAGCATGGTGGTAACACCTGACATTAATGCCTCTTCGATCTGCTGCGGACAGATATAGTGAATATGTGCATCGAAGCCGCCGGCGGTTAATATCTTACCTTCACCCGCGATCGCTTCTGTGCCCGGCCCAACGATAAAATCAACACCGTCCTGGATATCAGGGTTACCGCCTTTTCCGATGGCGTGAATACGACCCGCCTTTAGTCCAACATCCGCTTTGATAATGCCGGTGTGATCAATAATCACTGCATTGGTAATGATGGTATCAACGGCACCTTTGGCACGGGTAGTTTGCGCCTGCCCCATACCGTCGCGGATTACTTTGCCACCACCAAACTTCACTTCGTTGCCGTATGTGGTGAAATCTCTCTCCACTTCGACGAACAATTCGGTGTCGGCTAGGCGCACCTTATCGCCAGCCGTGGGGCCAAACATACCTGCATAGTCGCTGCGCTTCATCCTATAGGCCATCAGTCAAGGCCTCCCATAATTTTACCCTGAAAACCAACCGCCTTTCGTCCACCTGCGTACGGCACTAAACTCACATCGCGTTCCATGCCAGGTTCGAACCGCACAGCAGTGCCCGCAGGGATATCAAGCCGCTTGCCCCTAGCGGCTTCGCGGTCGAAGTCTAGGCCCTCGTTAACTTCGTAAAAATGATAGTGGCTTCCTACCTGAACTGGCCTATCGCCGGTGTTGGCCACCGATAAAACTGTCACTTCCAGTCCCTCGTTCAAGGTTATATCGCCGTCTTTGGCTATGATCTGGCCGGGTATCATTCTGAATGTCATATCAGCCTCCTCAACGAATGGGTTCATGCACAGTCACCAGTTTGGTGCCGTCTGGGAAAGTGGCTTCCACCTGAACATCGTGGATCATGTCAGGCACGCCTTCCATCACTTGCTCGCGGGTAATCACCTCTGCACCAGCAGCCATCAATTCCGCGACCGAACGACCATCCCGAGCGCCCTCAATTACAAAATCAGTAATGAGAGCCACTGCTTCAGGGTAATTGAGTTTTATACCACGTTTTAGCCTGCGCTCCGCCACCATGGCAGCAACGCTAACAAGCAACTTGTCTTTCTCTCTGGGGGTCAAGTTCATTGTCGTGTCCCTTTGATTTAGAAAATCCAGCGCGGCAGAATTGCCTGCGTCACGCCTATCGATCCATTCATTGTTTTATCTGCAGAGGTTATTACCTCACCCAGAAAGCTGCAAAGTGCCTTGCTATTAATTGACGCAAACCGACAAATTAAAATTTGACCGCGGCGACTGCATCCTGCGGTAATAGCGTTTTGATCAGCCAATACTTCCAGCACTGCCTTTTGAACTTCAGTAATTACCGGACCAATATAATATAAACTAGCATAGGTCACTGCATTCCCCAGCTGTGCCGCGCCGCGACCTTTTTCGTCCAAACTTCCACAAAGGCGAAAACCATCGGCGAAGGACAGCTTACCGCCGACCCTGATCCGCCAACTGTCAAATAAATTGCAGGTAGCTATTTGCTCAGGCATAGCAGTTCGGCCTAGTACCAGCATCTCGGCGCCCAGAAAACTGGCGCCCTCAGCTACGTCTATTTCGTAGCGCCGGTGAACTGCACCACCATCAAACAAAATCGTTTCCTGCGGCAACCAGTATAGACTTGCGCGCTCAGCCACAGACAAAGCCGTGTTCATGACAGCAGGCTGAGCAATATTGCGGGCACGATAAATTCGCTCCGCTGCCTGTGTGGTTAGGACCAGTTCAGAGCTTTCGCCAACCTCAACGCAAGTAGTAAGCCTGTCACCATCGGCGATGCCACCCGTCGTATTAATCAGTACGCCCCGCTTCGGACCAATATCATGCATTTTGGGGAACCGCGCCTTAAGGCAGCCATCCTGCATCAGATGCGCAAGTGCATGACCGTGCCCCTTGTTTTGGGTGCGGATTACCAACTTGCCATCGGCGCGTTCCAGCGCGGGCGTAGACTTGGCAAGTAGATTCAAAAGCTATTAGTTACTTTTGCGGCGTTTTACCGACAAAAACCATGCAATCATTGCCCCAAAGGCGACACCAACTCCCATGTGGATTGGCTCAGCAATAAAATGCTGGATGGCTTCAAAGGCAGTATAAGTGCCATGGTCGCCAGCGTGAGCACTTGCTTGACCCGAAAAAGCAGCAAGAGCAGCCAGCAAAGAGATTCCTTTAAGCATCGGATAAATTCCTCCTTAATTGCTTCAACCAATCTCTTCGTGCGCTAAGATTGGAATTCATTATTTATGACGATTAAGCGTCATTTATTATGGCGAACTGACTAAAAAAATTTAATCAGCTACCAATCAAATAGTCAAGTTGCACTCGCGGAAGGCGACATTATTGGACCGAAATGTTGAAGGTTTTCTGAAAGCCTATTGTGATTACCGCAGCCTTTAATAGGTTTCTCTCGCAAGAATTGCCCCTGCGGGGGCTCCGCCTCCTCGTGTTGCCTGCGCTTTGCTCCGGCCGAACAATAGGTTTCAACACACCGACTACCGAAGCCAAAACACAAAAACCCGCCACAAGGGCGGGTTTTTGTGTTTGGTTGCGGGAGTAGGATTTGAACCTACGACCTTCAGGTTATGAGCCTGATTGATAGGTTGTTAAGCATATGAAATATATAGGTAATAAATTTCATGAAAAAATAATGTGATAGAAAATGTGCTAGTTGCATGACTCAAAAAAATCATTTTAAGGTCCTTCAGCCGCGATCTTAGAAATTTAGGTGCCAAAGTGCCGTGTCAACTCAGGTCAACAATTCACAACATTATAAGGTTAATTGCCCACTATACCACGACCACCGAATCATTATTAAACAAAGCTCGCCTTATCAACGATCTCGCATCAACCTACGGCGCAGTAGCACCGGCGACAGTTAGGTCAGCAACAGCTATTTGCAACGAGCAATACGCAGTCAACGCATTGTCGCCGAAAACCTTCAATTACGAAGTTGGCCTGCTGCTTTTATTAGATCACTCTGGCCGCCACCATTCTCTTGAAACACTAGCCTATCAAAACTTAATAATGAAAATTAACCATCAAAGCTTTCCTTCCGCAAATCATCTGGTTACAAATAAAAAATCAGGGGAAAAAATTGCAGTTCATCATTTCTTTTGCCGTCATTGCCATATTGATTACGGCGTCTCTGCTTGTCATTCGTTGGGGCCGTTTAAAGCTGTGGGGGGCAATACCCACAAAACTTTTTACCTTAATCGCTATTCTATTCACATCAGGCCTGGATGTCGGCTTGATCATGTTTCCACTCACGGAATTCCCCGTTTATGCCACGGAAAGCTCATATGAGTTTGCCAACCCGCTGGCGATTGAGTTTGGATTTTGGGGCTTTCTAATATGGGCGCTTTATTTTGTTTCAACATTCTATTTTTGCGCTATTGAGCCACAAATCAAACTGTTTGAGATCAGGTGGGTAAAATTCATCAACAATACCGTTATTATCGCCACATGCGCATTCACCGGTTACCTTTTTCTCACATACCTGCCGGGCTACATTAGTGGAATAAGCGATCCGCTCAGATATGCATTAGTTGGTCTGGTTGTTATGCTTGCCGTATTATCCAGTACCGAAATGAAGTATGTCAAAATTCTCAGCATTGCATCCACTTGGTTATTTTTTGCCCTTGTTGCAACCATGTGGTTTGCCGGTGATATGGGGGTGAATGGATTGGTTAATAGTACTGTATTAATCGGTGAGTATTTTCAGAATATTCACCGCTTTGTTACCCCTATAACGGACTATCATGCCTTCTATTTATTTTGGTGGTTTGCATGGAGCATTATGATTGGCCAATTTGTCTCCCGTTTTGTGGGTGGCCTGCAAACATGGCAATTACTGCTAGCACTTATGATTTTCCCGTCTATTCCCATCGCGGCATGGTTTTCTATACTTTACTATTATCACAGCAACGGCGTTGACATAGGGACCGCCATAAATATAGCCATGATTGTGGTTGGTATCATTTTTGTGATCAATTCTCTCGATAGCCTTACCCGCCTATACACAACCAACCTCAAATTAACGGTCCAAGAATTAGGCAAAGTCCGATACATAGTCGTCCATTGGAGTTTAATGTTTGGCCTCATTCTTTTGTATCAGTTCACACCCTTAAAAATTGAATGGATTGGCCTAATAGTTATTGGGCTTTATGCCTGTATATATGCATTGATTTTTCACAAGCGCAAAGCGATCAATCTATAAAGTCGCGTTACAATTCCACGTAGAGATATGATGAAAAAAAGTAAATATGATTACATAATTATTGGTGCGGGGTCAGCGGGTTGCGTCCTCGCGAACCGCTTGACAGAAAACACCAAACATCAAGTTTTGCTTCTAGAAGCAGGCGGTAGCGACAATGATATATTGATCAAAATGCCAACTGCACTTTCATATCCGATGGCATCGCCAAAATATGATTGGGGATACTCTTCTGCCAAAGAGCCCTATCTGGATGGGCGTGAAATCACCTGTCCGCGCGGACGGGTTCTGGGGGGTACATCTTCGATCAACGGCATGGTGTATGTGCGCGGCAATCCGCTTGATATGGACGAATGGCAAAACTTGGGAGCGGAAGGCTGGGGCTATCAGCAATGCCTGCCTTACTTCAAACGCGCGGAATCATGGCAAGGCGGCACCGATGAATACCGCGGCGGTAGCGGGCCCTTGGGAACATCGGGCGGCAATAACATGGCGCTTAATCCACTTTATAAAGCGTTCATAAATGCAGGTGAAGACGCGGGCTACCCTCGAACAAGTGACTACAACGGCTACAAACAGGAGGGCTTTGGCCCGATGCACATGACTGTCAAAGACGGCATGCGCGAATCTACTTCGCGAACCTACCTTCGTCCCGCAATGAAACGGTCTAATTTAACGGTAATTACAGGTGCCGAAGTCCAGAAAATTATACTGGACGGCAAAAAAACGCTTGGTGTTTCCTACAAGAAAAAAGGCATAGCTAAAGATGTCTACGCAAATACCGAAGTCATTTTATCGGCAGGTTCGATTGGATCTCCGATGATCCTTCAACTCTCGGGCATTGGACCCGCCGACACCATCAAAAATGCTGGCATCGAAGTCACGCATGAACTGCCCGGCGTAGGCAAAAACCTACAGGATCATCTTGAGGTTTACTTCCAGTTTCATTGCAAAGAGCCTGTCACGCTCAATAGCAAACTAAATTTGTTTAACAAAGTACTGATTGGAGCACGATGGTTGCTCTTCAAAGATGGCCTCGGCAGCACCAACCATTTCGAATCCTGCGCCTTTATTCGGTCAAAAGCAGGTCTGAAATCCCCCGATATTCAATATCACTTTTTACCGGCAGCTATGCGGTATGACGGCACACCCTCCATAGACGGTCATGGTTTTCAGGTGCATGTAGGGCCGAATAAACCCAAAAGTCGCGGGCATGTGCGCATCACAAATGCTGACCCTAGGCAAAAACCCGAAATTTTATTCAACTACATGCAACATGAAGATGATGTTGAAAGTTGGCGACGGTGTATTCGACTGACCCGCGAGATTATTGCCCAACCCGCTATGGACCCATACCGCGGAGATGAAATTCAACCAGGAATTGCTGTTCAATCTGACCAAGAGATAGACCAATGGGTCAAAGAAAATGTTGAAAGTGCCTATCACCCTTGCGGCACGTGTAAGATGGGATCAGATGATGACCCCTTATCTGTAGTTGATGCTAACTGCAATGTACGTGGATTAAGGGGTTTGCGCGTTGTAGACGCATCTATTTTCCCGACTGTACCAAACGGCAACATTAATGCGCCGGCAATCATGGTTGCTGAAAAAGCCGCCGATATAATTCTGGGCCATGATTTGTTACCGCCACTTAGCGTGCCGACATGGCTTGCTCCCGAATGGGAAACTCGCCAACGGTGTGGAACACCTAAAAGATCAGTTTCCTAAACCGGTAGTAATACAAGGCACGCTATCAGCTCACATCCACGTTGGCAAAATGAATTCCACCTAAAATTATTTTGAGTTCTATAGACTTTTTACAACACTCTTTAGCATTTTTAACTTGTTTTCTAATCAATAAAACACCTTTCCGTATACAAACCGTCTCTTCTGCCTTAGTTAAACCTTCGAATTCAAATTACTTATGACCACTTTTGCTAAAGTAGTCCAATTCGGCATTATGGCCGCCCTAGCCTGAAATGTAGGGCTCAGGTTCAAAATCAGGAGACGCTCTAAACATGTTTGGAAAGACCCCTTTTAAGGTGGCCTTGATGGCCTCAACACCACTTTGGATTGCCGCTGGAGCAGCCAACGCACAGGAAGTCAACACCTCGGCCATTGAGGAAATCATGGTAACCGCGACTAAGCGCTCAGAAAGCACGCAGGATATTCCTGTCGCCGTACAGGCGCTTAGTTCCAGTGCCCTTCGGCAAACCGGGGTGTCTGTCTTTACGGACTACCTGTTGCAATTGCCCGGTGTTTCTGCAGGCGGTGCTGGTCCTGGTCAGGGCACCATCTATATTCGCGGTTTGGCGTCTACCACTCCCAATTTGACCACAGCTGGTGTTGCAGGCCTTGCTCCTAACGTGGCGTTGTATCTGGACGAACAGCCGGTGACCCAAGTTGGTCGTAATCTGGATGTATATGCCGCTGACCTGAGCCGTATTGAGGTTCTACCTGGACCACAAGGAACATTGTTCGGCGCAAGTTCACAGGCGGGTACTATCCGTTTAATTACCAATAAGCCTGACCTTAACGAATTTTCTGCGCGTGTTGCCGGCGGTGTTTCCTTCACCAAAAGCGGTGAAATGAGCGAAAAAGTCGAAGCAATGATCAACTATCCGATCGTTGAAGATAAGTTTGGTGTGCGCGGGGTGTTTTACGTTGATAATCAAGGTGGCTATATCGATAATGTAGCTGGCTCCATTACGGCTGCGAATAGCGCACGTTTTGCCTCATCCACAACACGTCCAAATGGCACCCAAACATCTGATGGTTTCCAAGCTGGTGCTGATTTTTCAGGTGTGAATTTTCTAGAGGCAAATAACAACGAGCTGGTTGAGAAAGATTTCAACGATGCGTCCTACACTGGCTTTCGCGTTAGCTCCATTTATAACTTCAATGAAGACTGGTCATTAACTGCCAGCCACACCCGCCAACGCATTGATAGCGAGGGCGTGTTTTTCTTCGATCCTGAGCTGGATGACCCGAACGAACTTTCTGTGCAGCGTTATTCTCGCGATGAGATTGTTGATGATTTTGACAATACGGCATGGACTGTTGAAGGCCGCGTCGGCGCGCTTGATATGGTCTATACCGGTGCATTCCTAAATCGGGACACCGCCCAGACAGTCGATTATACTGATTATCTTTTCGTCGGTCAGTATCTGCCCTACTATATCTGTGATGGTTCCGTCAGCTATCCGGGCGACGCTGGGCCTTCTGGCACATGTCAGGCACCAAACCTGTTTGTTGCCTCCGAATCCGAGACCGAAGTCTTCACACATGAACTTCGGTTTACTACACCGGCAGATAACCGCCTTCGTGCAACTTTTGGTGGTTTTTACAGTAAACAGACATTGGTGGAGCGCAACGATTTCACCTACCCGGGTTCTCAGTTTGCTGAGAGCTTTACACCGGGTGTGTTTGGCTGGCCGCAAAATGGTCCACTGCCCGGCTCTTCGGTCAGTGATCCAAACCCACGGCCTGTTGGCGTGATTTTCTTCAATGATATCACCCGCACCGACAAACAGGTTGGGCTATTCGGCGAAGTAACATTCGACATAGTCCCTGACAAATTGTCAGTAACTGGTGGTGCCCGCTGGCACGATGTTGATGTGCGGCTTAAAGGCAGTGCCAACTCGTCCTTCTTCAACTTTGGCGGAGTGGACGTGAACGCATTCGGCACAAATCTTGATACCCAGTTCGATGGCACTCAGGTGATCAACGGTGTCGAAGTGCCGCGCGGGGCTGAGGCCGAAGGTTTTGTATTCAAGGGTAATATTTCCTGGACACCGGATGAAAATACATTGCTGTATTTCACTTATTCCGAAGGTTTCCGCCCTGGACTGCCAAACCGCCCTGCGGGTGCTGGAGGCGGCGCCGTTCCTGCAGTTGTTCGCACCGATGAGGTGACCAATTATGAATTTGGCTGGAAGCTGGACTTGTTCGACAACAGTGTGCGGTTCAACGGGAATGCGTTTTATGTAGATGTTAAAGACCTACAAACAACCATTTTTGATCCAACAATTTCAAATTTGTTCTTCTCGGACAATGCTGCGAATGCAACGATTAAAGGCATCGAGGCTAATATTACCTGGGCACCAGCCAACGTTCCGGGACTTCAAGTCATGGGTGCTTTCTCCCTCCTTGATACTGAAGTTACCGACTTGGTCGGGGCCAGCGTTGCCATCGCACAGCCTGGTGAAGATTTGTCGTATGCACCTTCATTCCAGACAAATTTGCGCGCACGATACAATTGGTATGCGGGTGATGACTTCGAGTTCCACATTCAACCAACGCTGGCATATTCAGCATCGTCCTTTAGCGATATTGTGCTGATTAACCGCGCGGAGCAAGATGAGTATCTATTGCTTGGTTTGTCATTTGGTGTGCGCAAAGACAATTGGTCGGTTGAACTGTTTGGTGACAACCTGACCGACGAGCGAGCGCAATTGAACAATAATTTGGTATTTGACCGCGAACGGATCGCGACCAACCGTCCTCGTACGATTGGCGTCCGGTTTTCAGTTGACTACTAAACGCTTCTCGTAAGAGACTTGAAATTAATGAAAAAGGCATCGCAGTGGTCGGTGCCTTTTTCAATTTGAAGGGGGTTGGTCCGTATTATGGATGACAAAGAAATTGCCGCGGTTATCCGCAATGCACAGCGCCAGCTTTACGACGGCGATGCTCGAGGCGCACTTACAAGCGCTGAAAGTGTTTTAAGCGCTCAGCCGAATACCGCAGAGGCCTTGTATGTTAAGGCCGTTTGCCATCGGTATTTGAAGGATTTCGACCAAGCGCTCGCTGCTCTAAACCTGTTGAAAAGTCTGGAACCCGAATTCGGCCGCGCCTACCAAGAGGAAGGACATCTTCGGCTCGCACAGGCCAAGAAACTAGAGGCCTTGGCACTGTTTCAACTGGCCTGCACCGCTAATCCGGCGCTTGTTGCAAGCTGGCGCGCACAAGCTGGGCTTTTGTCAGAAGCTGGGCGCAAAGCGGAGGCAGCACAGGCAACAGCACAAGCAGACCGGCTGACAGCTTTGCCTAGGGAGCTGCTGGCCGTCAGCAATTTCATTCACGAAGGAAAACTTCTGCGTGCAGAAAGCCTGTGCCGTAAATTTCTTGCGACCAACGCCCACCACATAGAGGCGATGCGACTGCTGGCCGATATTGGCACCCGACTCAGTTCACTGGAAGAGGCAGACTTTTTGCTGGAAAGCGCGCTTGAGTTCGACCCTAAAAATATTCAAGTTCGATTGGATTACATCGCGGTTTTACGCAAACGTCAGAAACACGACCAAGCCCTTACACAGGCAAAATTTCTGCTTGATACAGATCCAAGCAACCCTGTTTTCCAATCGCACTATGCTGTTGAATGCTTGCAAGCCAATGATCTGAAAACGGCTTTGGTGATGTTCGAAAAAGTGCTGGAAACATTACCGAAAGATGCAGCCACACTTACGTCAAAGGGCCATGTTTTGAAAACAACTGGTGCCCAGCAGGATGCCATTGAAAGCTACCGCGCGGCCATTTCAGCAAACCCAGAACACGGTGATGCTTATCATGCACTGGCCAACTTAAAGACCTATGTTTTCCCTGCAAATGAGCATAAAGCGATGCTCAATGTTGAGCAGCGGCCCTACGTTAGCCCAGCAACGCGTGTTCAATTGTGTTTCGCATTAGGCAAGTCATTTGATGATCAGCATGACCATAAAAACGCATTTAAATTTTACAATCGCGGCAATAAATTGAAGCGGTACCAAAGCCGCTATGATGCTGACCAGATGGATGAAGAGTTCAACGCCCAGAAGTCTGTATGCGTCAAGCCTCTATTTGAGCGTAACGTTGATGTGGGGTGCCAAGCGCCTGACCCGGTATTCATTGTGGGATTGCCGCGTGCGGGTTCAACCCTGCTGGAACAAATATTGGCGTCGCACAGTCAGGTGGACGGCACTCATGAACTGCCAAACATTATAGCGCTGTCGCACCGGTTGCGGGCCCACAAGAAAATTGATGCTGTCGATGGCTACCCAAACTGCCTCAGTTCGCTTAAAGCCGATAAATTTAAAGAATTCGGCGAAAAATACATTGAAGACACGCGCATGCACCGTGGAAGCGCGTCTTATTTTATTGACAAGATGCCAAATAATTTTCGCCATATTGGTTTGATCCACATGATGCTGCCGAACGCCAAAATTATTGATGCACGGCGAAACCCGATGGATTGTTGTTTCAGTGGCTTCAAACAACTTTTTGCGGAAGGTCAGGAATTTACATATGGCCTTGAGCAAATTGGGCGCTACTATCGCGGCTACGTCAACCTTATGGACCATTGGCACGATGTTCTGCCTGGGCGAATTCTCAGTGTACAATACGAAAATGTAGTTTCTGATTTAGAGGGGCAAGTGCGGCGCATTCTTGACTATTGTGAACTGCCCTTTGAGGAGGCATGCCTCAGTTTTCATAAAACAGAGCGCGCTGTTCGCACGGCCAGTTCCGAGCAAGTTCGCGAAAAAATCAATACCAAAGGATTGGAGCAGTGGCGCCCCTATGAGCCCTGGCTTGATCCGTTGAAAGACGCACTGGGGTCAATCGCAGAGCTTAAGTGAAGTTAAGCTAGTTTGGTGCCGTTTTTAACCGGTTGATCCGGCACCGCCAAAACTACATTACCGTCAGCTTGCACAATCCCTGTCACCAAACATTCTGACATAATGGGACCAATTTGCTTGGGCGCGAAATTCACAATAGCGAGCACTTGTTTGCCGATAAGGTCTTCAATGCTATAGAGGTCCGTGATCTGGGCACTAGATTTCTTCACGCCGACTTCGGGGCCAAAATCCACATGCAGGATGTAGGCAGGCTTGTGCGCTTTGGGGAAATCTTCCGCAGATATAATGGTGCCAGCCCGCAAATCAATGCATTGAAAATCATTCCATTCGATAAATTTGCCCATTGAAAGAATACCTACTTAAACTCTGGCTAGGTTCAGGAAGTGGATATGCTTGTTATATTGGCAAAGGATGTCCTGCAGCAGCTGTTCTTGTGAGAAGCCATACACATCATAGTCCTGACTACCTTCAAGCAAATAGACTTCTGCCCTGTAAAAGCGCTGGTTCTCATCTGGTGTTTTTTCTGAAGGCAAATATGCAAAGTCAGGCTTTAAAAGCCCGAGCACGTGCACAGAGTATAAAAAATCCGTTTCCTCGCCGTGCAAAATACGAAGCTCCGTGCCTTTTTCAGTGACTTCAACTGTCACTTCATTATCACTTAGTTCAATTTCATCGGCCACTTCCTGCAGGGCAGGCCGCACCACTTCATCCATAAAAAGGCTCATCTGGCTTTTGTTGGGGTAGGATAAAAGCGCATTCAGGCGATGCTTCCAACTGGCACCTTGGCCATTAATAATGATGTCCGGCGCTGATGCGGCGCTTTGCGACTTTGCTGTTTCCATGCGCAAGCCCTTTAGCAGGCCGATACAGGCAAAAATGATAACAAAAGTGAAGGGAAGCGCCGTCGCAATGGTTGCGCTTTGAAGTGCACCAAGGCCACCGCCGATCATAAGCACAGCGGCTACAACCCCTTCGGTGACAGCCCAAAAAACGCGCTGCCAAACCGGAGGGTGTAAGTGTCCGCCAGATGTAATGGTATCAATGACCAACGATCCGGAATCTGATGATGTGACAAAAAAGGTAATAATCAAAATGACGGTGGCAAAGGAAACAATGCCAGAAAAGGGTAGCGTTTCAAGGAATGCAAATATGCCCAACGGCAGGTTGTTCTGAATGGTCGCAGCAATACTTGGCCCTTCACCAGCAAGTTCGTATGCCAATGCGCCGTTGCCGAAAGCCGTCATCCAAATGAAAGTGAAGGCCGTGGGCACCAACAACACACCTAAGATAAATTCTCTGATCGTGCGGCCACGTGAAATGCGCGCAATGAAGATGCCCACAAACGGTGACCAGCTGATCCACCAGCCCCAGTAGAATAAGGTCCATTTGCCGAGCCACTCTTGGTTACCTGAATAGGCATCTAGGCGGAAGCTTCTCGAAACCATTGTTTCCAAATAAAGGCCTATATTCTCCACGACGCTGTTGAAAAACAATACGGTTGGGCCAAAAGTGATGACAAATAACAGCAAGAGCGCCGCCATAACCATATTCAATTCGGATAGTTTTTTGATGCCCTTGTCGAGCCCGGAAACAACCGATGCGGTCGCAAATGCAGTAACCACAGCAATCAAGATAACTTGTGTCGTTGTTCCCTGGGGAATGCCAAAAAGGTGGGTTAACCCCGCATTGATCTGCGACACGCCAAAGCCCAAAGAGGTGGCTACACCGAACAATGTTCCGACAACCGCCAGCACATCAACAGTGTGGCCGATTGGTCCGTATATTCGAGCTCCAATTAGGGGGTATAGGGCAGAACGAATGGTTAGGGGCAGATTGTGGCGAAAACTGAAATAGGCCAAAATCAGGCCGACAATCGCATAAACAGCCCAAGCATTTACACCCCAGTGAAAAAAGGTGATTTGCATTGCCTGTTTTGCCGCTTCAATCGACCTTGGGTCCGCGTCCGGCGGTGCCAGAAAATGAGTCATTGGCTCTGCGACACCGAAGAACAGTAGCCCAATACCAATGCCGGCCGAAAACAGCATGGCAAACCATGACAGGAAACTATAGTCCGGCTCAGACTCGTTCGGTCCAAGCTTGATTTGCCCCGAACGGCTGAATGCCAAATAAAGACAAAAAATCAGAAATCCGGCAACGGCCAACATATATATCCAACCGACGGTTTCTGCGATCCACGTTTGAAGTCTCGCAAACATTTCGGCGGCGCTGTCTCCGGCCACTAGGGTTATAATGACCATCAGGGCAATTAATCCTGCCGCTGGGTAAAAAACTGGTTTTAGAATTCCGCTTTTATTAACCGGCAATCCGTCTTCGGCAGAAACATTAAGCATACTGATGACAGCTTTCCCTTAGAATTCGAATCATTTGCGCAACTGTATCAAAACAGTTGGAGGCACGCATTGCCTGTTTAGTCTATGAAAAAACTGGCAACCCCCGCGCCGCGTAAAGTTGTAACGATTTGAATTCAAAGTAACAAGAGCTGTTATTCCGCCTTGGGCATCTCACCAACTTCCAAAATAGGTGACGCGTCCAAGTCCTCGGCGCTCATCATAGAAGCGATGCGTTGCATTGCGCTAACCAACATCGTGCGCTCCCAATCTTCCAGTTTGCGGTACTGTCTCAGGAAACCAGATTGCAAAAGCTCAGGCGCCTCCTCCAACCGCTTGAGACCCTCTTCGGTCAGACAGGCATAGACGATACGCTTGTCAGTATCTGACCGCTCGCGGCGCACCACGCCTGCTTTCTCAAGCCGGTCCAGAATAGAGGTAATCGTCGCCTGGCTAAGAGAGACCTCTTTTGCAATAGCGCTCGGAGAAATCCGACCTTTACTACGCAGGGCCTGCATAACAACAAGCTGAGGCGCCGTCAGGCCAGATTGTTTGACAAGCTGTTTTGACTGCAAATCAATTGCCCGAGTAATACGTCGAATAGATATCAGTATTTCATCATAGTCACTCATATCCGAGGCTCCAATATGCAAACTTTTAAATGGATCTAACCATCGGAACTCTAGAGTAATGCAATGAATCGAAGCAATAGGTATCATTATACAAGCCTCAACAAACACCGCTTTTACCCGTATGTTTCAAAAACCTAGATCCAGCCATCAATTTAAAGCCCCGGAACCCTGACGGGTACCGAGGCTTACTTTGGTTTCTCGTAGGATTTGCCACTGCGGGACTCCGTCTCCTCGTGTTGCCTACAAGCCATTGTTTCACAATGCCTCTCTGGCCGAACATAGGTTTAAATCGACATCCCCAGACAACAAAGAAACCCCAGTCCGAAGGACTGAGGTTTTTTATTGGTTGCGGGAGTAGGATTTGAACCTACGACCTTCAGGTTATGAGCCTGATTGATAGGTCTATAACCTATTGACTATAATAACGTATTTAAATTCATGGAAAATCGTGTGTGCAATTTTGTGTGAGTTTCATGATTCGAAAAACTCATTTTAAAGCCCGTCAAGTACAAACTACGTCTTTTGAAGTGTGTTTGCTCAAAATAGGCAGCTTTGCTTAAATACACAATTTCACTATCTGGGGAGTTTGGAAACACATCACTAGTTGCGAATGTTGCGTTCACAGGGCAAGTAATGTCAGTGAAAGCAAATATAAAATCTACGTGCCCTCGATAAAGTTAGAACTTTGATGAGTTAGATACGAATATTGTGTTGATGGTTCACATATACAAAGTCAATTCATGATCACTTACTGAACAATACTTCTCGAGGGTATTGCCGAAGATTGAGTGGCCTTGGGCGTCGCGCATTTAAATACCAACCGTGTCACCAAACTGCATATAGGGGCATGCTCGCAGGTTGATGGCACATTGTCTTCCGAAAAAGCAGATACATATTTCATACCCATCACGCGTTCATAAAAAACGACTGCTTCCTTGGCATTGCGGCAGCAGGAAGCAACATGATGAATGCCGGACAGTGGCGATGGAAGGCTGGGTGAAGATTGAGGCATAAACATACTCATTTTCCTGTAAATTCATTCGCCCCATTTTAACACAGACGCTTCAACAAGCTGAATAGCATCAGTCACAACCTCCTTGTCGCCGATTTGATTCATGAGAATGAAAATCAACTTTGCATTAATTTTCTGACTTTCAGCCTCACTACGCCCGTCATGCAGCTCAACAATCATCTGATAAAGGTCATCATGGTGGGTGATATTGACGTTAGTTTTAAGTTTGCTCATAAACCGTACCCTTTTGCCCGTGCAATCGCTTGCTGAACTTTATCAACAGCGGCACTTTTCCAGCGAGCAGCAACCACCTGATCAGGCCGGATAAGATAGGTGGCACCTTCCTCGGCATCGTAACGGCGCGCCGATCGACTATTTTTCCTCAAAACAATCGTCTCAATATCCACTTTGGGTGAATTTTCGCCGAAATGCAGGAGCTTGAAACGCCCACCTAATCGTTCTAGTAGCCATGCCTGTTTTCCATCTTGTTCAATCGGCGCATCGAGGCATGCATGCCCGGGTTTAACACCGCCGTCCCACTCATCAACATCGGGTGTTGAGAGAGGGCTGTCATGGTAAGGCGTCGAGACCGATAGACGGCCTGAGTTAATGAAAGGACGGGCGAATTCATAATCATCGGAAAGTTCAAGCACAGCATTCCTAAACGCTTGAGACTGTGTATCTTTAGGTGTCATAAAATCGGTCGAACGGCTGGAATTCAATATATTTTCATCGGCACCCATAACACGCTCGTAATTATAGCTTTCTAGCAAACTCTTTGGTGCTTCGCTTTTTAGTATAAGATCCAACTTCCAAGCGATATTCTCAGCATCGGAAAATCCGCCGTTCGCGCCCCTGGCACCAAACGGTGATACCAAGTGTGCGCTGTCACCGACAAAAATTACAGGTCCATGGAGGAAACGCTCCATCCTCCGACACTGGAAAGTATAAACTGAATACCATTCTTTGGTGAATTCCACATCATCACCCAGCATACCTTTTACAAACGGTTCCACATTTTCCGGCAATGTTGCCGCTTCGCGGTCAACATCCCAGCCTAATTGGAAATCAAGCCGCCAAATATCGTCAGGCTGCTTGTGTAAAAGTGCTGTGCCCCCTTTACAAAACGGTGGATCAAACCAAAACCAGCGTTCCGATGGCCGGTCCTGCTTGAAACGCACATCAGCAATCAGGAAATTATCCTCGAAGATACGCCCCCCAAAATCCAACCCCATGCAGTCCCGGATTTTGGAGCGCGCACCGTCACAGGCAAGCACATATTGAGCTGCTAGTTTATAGTCTCCATCACGGGTTACAACCGAGAGTATTGCGCTTTCCTCTCCAACCTGAATATCCTGAACCTTATGCCCCCAGCGAATATCAACATTGTCCATTTCTTCCAGAGCGTCAACCAGGTAGTCCTCAACAAAATATTGCTGAATATTAATAAACCCTGGATTTTTCTGATCCTTCACAGGCAGCATATCGAACTGATACACAGGGTCAGTTTTGTCCTTCCAGAAAAGCTTGCCTACATTCCAGACAACCCCTTTGTCCACAATGCGTTCACCAACGCCGAGCCTGTCAAAAATATCCAGGGATTGTTTGGAAAAACAGATCGCCTTGCTGCCCAATGCTATAAAATCAAAGGCCGTGAGAAGCGTCACATGATGGCCCTTTATGCCAAGGTCTAAGGCAAGCGCCAATCCTATCGGGCCAGACCCGACGATAATGAATGGGTGATCTAATGTACCCCTGCCGGCGAGTTCAGGTGCTGTTCTGTAAGGTTTGGATTTAAACTTTGGTATCTCGGCAGATGGCATGGAACTTATCCTTGAAGTTGCGCCCAAACTTCACGGTCACGCTCCATGGTCCAAATGCGCGGCCAGTCAATGCCATCATATTCATCCCACAAACGCTGCACGTTGAAAGGCAAACAATGTTCAAAAATTGGCCACTGACCAAACTTGGGGCCTAGCGCCGCATGCGTTGCCTCAAAAGCTTCTTTCAGTGTACCGCCACGTTCATGCACCGACTTTACGTTATCGCGCATACCAACCAGAAACTCTCGAGTTTGGTCAATGGCAGCATTGACCGATGCGTTGCCACGAGCAACAGCTCCTCTACCACCGATTAAGAATTCAGCCCCAAATGCTTTTACCTGATCGAGGGTATCGCCAGACCAATCCATATGGAAAGCGTCGCCCGTGTACAAAGCGGCTTCGGCTTCTACGAGATCCCCGGCAAATAAAACTTTATGCTTAGGGTACCAGACAGCAATGTCGCCGGCTGTATGACCGCGCCCACAAAATTTTAACTCTAAATACCCTCTGTCACCGCCCAATTCGATACGCATATTATCGTGGAAGGTTTGCGTTGGCTGTGTGAGGCCAGGTATCTCATCAGGGTTTTTGAACAATCGGGGCATGCGTCCAAACTCGCTGTCCCAATCCTGCATCCCGCGTTCCTCAATCAGTCGGCGCGTCATTTCATGTGTGATGATTTCTTGAGCGGTGAAAGCAGATGCGCCCAGCACGCGAACGGCATGATAGTGCGTTAACACCAGATATCTTACAGGTTTATCAGTATACTTGCGTAGCTGTTGCAGCCAATCGCGCGCTGCTTGCGGCGTAGCACGTGCCTCAATGGCAACAATGAAGTCTTCGCCCTCGATTGCGCCTACATTCGGATCTCCTTCAGCGGTTAAAGCATATACGCCGTCAGCAAGAATTTCCAACGTCTCGGTTTTCTCTGTGAGGTCTGTAGATGAGGCAAAAGGTTTAACCATGATCAAACTCCAATATAGGGTATGGGAGACCTATGAAAGTTAGTTTCAGAATATCTAATAAATAGGAATGAGGCGGTACTGGCCTCATCCTTCACCTGGAAAGCCAACGCGTAGATGTTTGTGAGTACCGGCCTCTTTAGCCATCTGGTACATAAATTTTGCATCAACGACAGCGGCGACTGTACCATCAGGATTATAACCAATGATCGGACCATGAGCGATTGCAAACATAGTCGTGCCGCCGGGTGAGTTGGGCTCATGGAGTGTACCACCTTGTTCAAAACCGTACCACCCTGCGGCACCCCGGTCATCGTCATAGCCAAACTCACCGTCTATGACATACACTTCAACGCCGCCAACATGTCCGTGCACCGGCACAGGGTCGTCATGCGCGTCCACTTTCAACAACATGGTAAAACCGCCTGTAAGTTCGTTAACATTCAGAAGCTTAAAATATGTTCCTTCCATTACCCACTGCACCCAAGGAATTTCGCCCGGGTTTGTGAACGATGGGTAAGTTGGCTTGATAGCTTTCATTATTGTGTTTTGCAGAGTCATGGTCGTTTCCCTTTTCCAAATTCAAAATCAAGCCAATTGGCCCCCTTTCCTTATGAAAAGGGCTGCTAACTAAACGATAATCTTGCTTGGTCGGTTTGCCATGACGTAAAACCCTTATATGAGCGGTTTTGTCTTTTTCTGATGTTCATAGAAGCAGTGAATGACAAAAAGATTATAATGATTTGAGTGTTTTCCGCTATTGCCCGAAATACCTCTTCAATGCCTTCTATCTATGCAACAAATTGCAAGGGGCGAATAATTTGAAAGACGATATTTTACAACTGGATGGCAAAGTGGCGCTTGTTACCGGCGGCGCATCAGGCATAGGCAAGGCAACTGTGCGTAAGCTGGTTAATCAGGGGGCAAAAGTTATCATCGCAGATATCAATTCTGACATGGCAAAAACCCTTGCAGAAGGACTGAGGCCAAATGCCCTGTCAGTAAAGCTAGATGTGAGCCAAGAAGCAAGCTGGAAGAGCACCCTCGACATCACTGTCAAACAGTTTGGGGCCGTTGATATTCTTGTTAACTGTGCAGGTGTTGGCACCTCAGGCAACTTTGAAGAACTAACGTTGGAAGACTGGAACTGGATGCTTTCAGTCAACCTAACAGGCGTTTTTCTTGGGTGCAAACATACGATTGCAGCTATGCGTGAAACCCGCGGCGGTGGTTCTATCATCAATATATCGTCCATTGGGGGTTTGGTTGGCGGCGAAGACATCGTTGGTTACTGCGCCAGCAAGGGCGGCGTGACGATGCTGACTAAATCAGTTGCCCTGCACTGCGCCAAACATGCGCCGGGTGTGCGCTGTAACTCGGTGCACCCCACCTATGTTGATAGCGAAATGTTAGACCCGATCGCAGAAATGTTTCCAGATCGTGCGTCCATGCTGGCTGGCATGGCACAAGAGGTTCCCATCGGCCGGGTTGCAACTCCCGATGATATTGCCAATGTGATATTGTTCCTCGCCTCAAACAGCTCCGGCATGATGACAGGGTCTCAGGTTCTTGTAGATGGCGGACAGCTTGCAGGCATGCCTTCACGGCATTCGGGATAGTTGGAGCACACATTTGAACACGTCATCCAACACCCCCCTATTCGGCCTGATGCAGGATGTTCCCCTGCTAATAAGCTCGTTAATACAGTATGCTGCAAGCTATCACGGGACACGTGAAATTGTCTCCCAGTCCGGGCAAGAAGCGCTGCACCGCTACACATACGCGGATGCTTATAAGCGGGTTGGGAAACTGGCGCATGGCCTGAATAGTTTAGGGATAAAAACCAGTGACCGCATTGCCACTTTAGCAGGCAATACTCACCGTCATTTTGAATTGTTTTACGGTGTTTCTGGTATCGGCGCAGTGCTGCATACGGTTAATCCGCGCTTATTTGAAGACCAGGTTGTTTACATAATCAATCACGCTGAAGATACGCTACTGTTTCTAGACCCTGACCATCTGCCTTTGGCAGAAAAATTGGCAAGCCGTTTACCAACAATTCAGCGTTATATTGTCTTGTGTGATAAAGCAGATATGCCAGAGACTGGCCTTTCAAAGGCTCTCTGCTATGAAGACTTGCTGGGCGACGAACCTACAGACTACCCATGGCCTGTGTTTGATGAGAACCTAGCATCATCCCTTTGTTATACTTCGGGTACAACCGGCGACCCTAAAGGCGTGCTTTACAGTCATCGGTCAACTGTTCTTCACGCCCTCGGCGCCGCGCAAGTAGGCGCCATGGCATTGGGGCCAAAAGATTGTATCTTGCCAATTGCCCCCATGTATCATGCCAATGCTTGGGCTATGCCCTATATTGCGCCGATGGTTGGCGCAAAACTGGTGTTGCCCGGCGCTAAAATGGACCCTGTCAGTCTTCTCTCGCTCATTAATGAAGAGCATGTATCCTTTGCCTGTGCTGTGCCAACCGTTTGGACCATGCTGCTCGAGCATCTGGATAAAACAAATGCTTCCATCCCCAGTCTTAACAGAACAACAATTGGCGGATCAGCCGTTCCGATGGCTATGATAGATCGCTTCCGAGACAAATACGGCGTCGAAGTTCTTCAGTTGTGGGGGATGACTGAAATCAGCCCCTTAGGCACGCTTGCTTCTGCTACTCCAGTAGTTGACACTCTCTCCAAAAGCGAGCGTGCCGACGTCCTCTCGAAGCAGGGGCGTGTTATGTACGGGTTGGAATTAAAAATTGTCGACCCATCAGGAAACTCCATTCCACAAGACGGTGAAACATCTGGCGATTTATGGGTAAGAGGTGGCTGGGCTGCCAAAGGCTACTATAAACGAGAGAATGAAACCCACCTGGATGATCAGGGCTGGTTTCCAACCGGTGATGTCGCAACGCTCGATCCATACGGATATATGAAAATCACCGATAGAACCAAAGATGTTATTAAATCCGGAGGTGAGTGGATCAGTTCCATTGACCTTGAAAATGCTGCTGTTGGTCACGCAAAAGTTTCACAGGCCGCTGTAATTGGTGTGCATCACCCAAAATGGGAAGAACGCCCCCTTATGCTAGTCGTCCCTGTTGCCGAGGAAACTATTGAACCGGATGAAGTATTGGCCTTTTTACAAAAGAAAGTCGCAAAATGGTGGTTGCCTGACGAGATCCATATTGTTGACGAATTGCCGCTAACGGCAACAGGAAAAATAAAAAAAGCAGCCATACGAGAAACCTATAAAGACTTTTCCTTCATATAGGTGGCTAAGAGCCCAAGGGATGTAAAACATGACAAAAACACTTTCATTCGGACAGCCTCTCGGCGGGGTCATGCAAGTCGCTCATATTGTAGAAGACCTTGAAAAATCCATGAATCATTGGATCACCACCCTAAACATGGGGCCTTTTTTCGTCTTTGAACATTTTGCACTGGAAGACTACAGGTACAGAGGGAAGCCCAGCGAATTAGATATTACGCTCGCCATGGCTTTTTCCGGTTCCATGTGCTTTGAGCTCATCGTTCAACACAGCAGCGCACCTTCGGTTTACACCGATGTGGTAGAAGCACGCGGCTATGGTTTTCATCACTGGGGCGTGTCCACCGCCCAGTTTGACAAAGATCTTGCTGACCATGTCGCTGCGGGAAATGCAGAGGCTCTCTACGGCAGAGTGGCGCCAGTGGATGGACGGGCGGCTTACGTTGATACACTCTCAAAACTAGGCGGCATGATAGAATTGATTGAAGTGAACCCTGCGGTGGAAGAGTTGTTTTCAGCTGTTAAAGAACCATCCATCAATTGGGACGGCAGAAAGCCTATTCGGACATTGGGATAGCATATTCATGACAAAATACAGCGTAATCCAAATTGTCTTCATGCTGTCCACGCTTAGCTCAGCATCTTTCACGGTGTGGGCGAGTACCGAAGACAATGCTGTTTTAACTGCTACTAGCTCGAAAGACCAAAACATGACTGTCGATCCGCAAACACAAGCCATACTTGACCAAGGAAAAGGCGGCCCGCAACTTCACGAACTATCTGTTGCAGAGGCTCGGAACGCCTTAAGAGAAATGACCTTCAAATTGGACATTGAAAAGACAGATGTCCACAAACGTGTTGAGCGCACGATACCAGGGCCAAACGGTGACATACCTGTAAGACTATACTGGCCTGTAGCACTGAGCGGCAATGAAACACTCCCTATTCTAGTCTTATATCACGGTGGAGGCTTTGCCCTGGGCGACATGGATACCCACGAGAATGTATCACGTTATTATGCCAAAAACGGCAACGTCATCGTGATTAATGTACATTACCGATTATCCCCTGAAAACCCTTTCCCGGCAGGGGTTGAAGATGCTTATGCCGCTTTAACCTGGGCATCAGAAAATGCCGACGCTATAGGCGGCGACAAAAACCGCATTGCCATTACGGGCGACAGTGCCGGCGGCAATATTAGTGCTGTTGTTGCGCAAATGGCGAGAGACCGCGGCGGCCCGTCCATAGCATATCAGTTGCTGGTATACCCCTCTGTTACCTTACGACCCGACAGCAATTATGCGTCGCACGACACATACGGCAATGGCGATTACTTTCTCTCCCGGGACAGTTTAACGTGGCTCAGAGGGATGTATTTTGAAGACAGTGAAGATTCAAAGTCAGTTCTAGCATCGCCTATCTTGGCAAAAGACTTATCTGGCTTACCGCCTGCGCTTATCATTACAGCAGGGTATGATATCCTGCGAGATGAGGGCAAGCATTATGCCGACCGATTACGAGAAGCTGGCGTGCCAGTTGAATACAAATGTTTTCAAACAACAATTCATGGTTTCATGTCATTCGCAGGGGGAATTGATGCTGGGCGCCAAGGGTTAGACTTGGTAGTAAAGACGCTGAAAGAAAAGCTACATAAATAATATAGACAAATAGCTGCTCATTCAAAGTCTCTAATGCGCGCCGTGGGCCATACGGTAGACTAAGCTGGTTCGGTTATTGACGCCCGCTTTTTCATATACTGTTCGTAGATGGTTCTCAACAGTTCTGGTACTAATGCATAGCTTCCCTGCAATGTCCGCGTTAGTCATGCCAACACCCACCAACTGAGCAATATCGGCCTGACGGGATGTTAAACCAAAACGCTTTATGCTGTCATTTGAAAGCGCTGGCTCTGCATTTTTTGTTTTAAGACACACCAAAAAACGCAGTCCTTGAGACCCATAATCAATCGGTCGCACGGAAACACTGATTGGTGCAATGTTGGCACTAATTTGCAGGTCAAAATTTTGCAAACCGTCGATAGTATCATTAGCAACAATCGCCCTAGTGAGCCTTTTACATCGCTCTATCAGAGACGGGGGCATAACAGCCTGTTCCTGAATAGGAAAAACGTGGCGACCTGCAGCATTTTTCAAAAGGGCCGCGGCACCCTTACTAACAAAGGTTGGTGAAAAGCTATCGTCCAGCAAAATAACACTGTCATAAAGTTTATCTGAAGCAAGCGTTTCAATTAGCTGTTCACGCTCAAAAACCTTGTCACGCGCGCATACTTTCTGGTTCGCTGCGACAATGTAGGGCGACATCAATTCCGCTAAAGCAACTTCTCTGTCTGAAAAAGCACGGGCACTCTTGGGCCGGTGAAATCCGATAAGCCCAAAGGGGAAATTCCCGGCGCGCAGCCCAACCACCATTACGTGGTATATAGACATTGGCCGTAAGAAATCATTATAGAACTTGCTGGTTTGGTACTCCCGGTCTCCAATCACCTGATTAGATACAATCACATTGCTAGGGCGCGCCCTAAACTCGTTTATATAACAACTCACAAATGGGTCCTGTAGTTGATACTGACTACACCAGCGCTCCATCTCACTTTCAGGATGATCAAATGCCTTATTTGCCTTACACCTCAGGGACTTGCCTTCACGGCAAATATTTATCATGACGCTGCTATCTGCATGTAATGAGTGCTGCATTTTCGTAACAGCTTCATTCTGGAGATCTGCTGCCGAATTACATTCATTGGACAAGCGCCCCACTTCAAGCACTTGGTTCAAATCGGAAGCTCGCAAGTCGTGCATAGCCTATTCCCTCCCTGAAGCCGAAATGAAGGCCTTCACCTTAATCTCTAGTCTTGTTTGTATTGCATTTAACCATACGGCCAAATGCCTCCCAATTACAAACATACCATTCTATGTCTATTTTTTCTACCATGTGCAATAGAGTGGAAAAATGAGTATTTTTACCTACAAGCTACTGTGGACTTTCCACGGACGCGCTCAATAAAACTATGTGTCGTTATATTTGACCATCGCTTCACATTAGAAAATCGTCAGTTTAGGCCCGCCGCAACATCCAAATACCGCGGCTTTCTGCTTTTGAAAAATTGAGTATTTTTCGTTATAGGCGGGCCCAAGTCCCTGTGCCTTAATGGTCATAACATAGGAATGATCAATGCTTTCGGTACACATGATCGTACACAGATAATGATGCTTATGGTAAAGGGGAGACCAGATGATCTACAAAAAGGCCAAGGCCCGCGCATACACCCACAACAAATATACTTTAGCACCCATTGCGCTTGCGGCATTGCTAAGCAGCGCATCCAATATTGCTTACGCGCAATCAAATGCAGATCAAGAGAGCGCGACTTCGTTAGAAGAAATCATAATTTCAGCGCGAAGAAGAACAGAAAGCCTGCAAGAAACGCCGTTGGCTATTACCGCCTTGTCTACCAACCAGCTTGAACAACGCAATCTCCGTAACTTAGTAGACGTTGCTGCGTTTGCACCAAATGTAATCATGAACACATCCCCAAGTTCCAGTGGTGGCGGCAACAATATACAGATTTACATACGGGGTATTGGCCAAACAGATTTTTTGTTCACAACGGACCCTGGTGTGGGGATATACATTGATGGTGTGTTCCATCCTCGTACCCTTGGGGGTGCAATGGACTTGCTAGACCTGGAGCGTGTAGAAGTGCTTCGTGGTCCTCAAGGCACTCTTTTTGGTAAAAACACTATTGGCGGCGCCGTTAGCCTGACGTCTAAAAAACCAACAGGTGAGGCTGGTGGGTGGGCCGATGTTACGATCGGAACCTTCAACCGTCTTGATGCCAGAGCAAGTTTCGATTTTTCTCTTTCCGATACAGTGTTTGCAAAAGTATCTGCTTCTTCCAAAAACCGCGATGGTTTTGGCAAAAGACTTGAGTTTGGCACAGATAAGGTTCTTGATACTGCTGGTGATGAAAATGCGGTTTCTAGCCGGCTAGCACTGCGTTGGTTGGCATCCGACACTGTCACTGTTGACCTAGTGGCAGATTACTTACGAGAACGCGAAAAAGGACCATTGGTAGCCTTGTCATTCTTTGATGATAACGGAGCAACTTTTGGCGGCCTCACCGGACTATGGAATGCTTTGGTTGGTGGGCCTGCCGGTCAAACCATGAGCAGCGCCTTCATAACAGGTGATCCGTTCACATCTTACGCTACAGGCCCAAACACTAACAATCTTGACGCTTACGGTTTAGCCATGACCGTAAACTGGGACATCAACGAGAATTTAAGCTTAAAGTCAATCACCGCCTACCGCGAGATGAATGCTATCTTTGGCAGCGATACTGACGGGTCCCCTATTACCTACGTGGAAACAGAGCAAGAACAAGATCAGAACCAGATCAGTCAGGAACTACAACTGATCGGGACCAGTTTCGACGACAAACTCGAATGGGTTTTGGGCCTGTTTTACTTTGATGAATACGGCAAAGATGTGAATGACGTGAACTTGGCATCAGGGCTTTTTAACGGCCTTGAAAGTTTACCTGGCACGTTAAATGGTTCACCGCTCGACGCACCAACCGCCCCAGGCGGACCGGGCAACCCCATCAATATTGGGCTTGATCTCGAATTTAATATTTTCAACGAGATAGATATCCGGAGTTACGCAGCCTTCACACAAGGCACTTACAGCATCACAGACAAACTGCGATTAACCGCAGGAGCGCGAATTTCTCATGAAGAAAAAACCTATGTATTAGAGCACACACGTGATGTGTCTGGTGCTTTCATCATTCCTGAGACAACCGTCGAAAACAGCTGGACATCATTTACGCCGATGGGAAGCCTTGACTATCGCTGGACTGATGATGTGATGACTTATGTATCGGTTTCAAAAGGGTATAAAAGTGGCGGCTTTAATGGACGGCCAACAACAAACGCAGCTGTGGACTCGTTTGACCCGGAGACAATCGTATCGTATGAAATTGGTACTAAAACGCAGTGGTTGGAAAACCGGCTACAACTTAACATTGCCGCATTCCAAGGAAACTATACCGACATCCAGCTTGGTAGCATCAGCGCTGATTCAACTGGTAATTTGGTGCTCAGAATCCAAAACGCCGGTAAAGCAAAAATCCGTGGGCTTGAGTTTGAAATGCAAGCACGGCCAACACCTGGCCTGGACCTTAATGCCAGTGCAGGATATGTAGACTTTGAGTTCACTGAACTAAATCCCGGCGTGCAAGAGATCACTATCGATGCTGTGCCGCCGCAAACACCTAAATGGACCGCAACTGCGGGCATTCAGTACTCATGGGATGTTGGCAATAACTCTTCGATGTATATTCGGGGTGATTGGTCCTATCAGGCTCGCACACAAAACGATGTGCAAAATACTGCCCTAATTGAAGCGCCCGCTTTCAACCTTTTCAATGCGCGCTTAGTTTATGAACATGAAGAAGGCGGTTGGTCCGCGGCTTTATCCGTTACAAACCTTACGGACGAAGTTTATGTTACAAATGGATATCAAACGCTAACCAGCTTCGGTACTGCTAACCTTCTATATGGCAGACCGCGTGAGTGGGGATTATCTATTAGAAAAGACTTTTAATCGCACCCACATCGCCTCCATTCGCAAGACTGGGGGCGATTTTACATCAATCCAAAACTGTATCTTTTTAAATTTAACACCGGCACTACTTGGAGAAAAATAGTGTTTTGCCCGAAATTACTTGTAAGCATTCTATTCATTTTCAATTTGCCGCTTCAAGCACATGCCGGTGATGCAGAAACACCTCCTGATAGCTACACGCTTTCATTCTTCCTCAACACCTCAAAAGACCTGCTGTCTATGACACATGGCAATACAGTCCCTCTTGCATCTTTCCCTGAAGGTATTCCAACTTTAGCGGGCACACCCATTGCTAACATGTTGGCCTTCACAGGTATCATCCGTGAAAAATCTGGTACAATAATCGGCATCGCCAGTGAACTGGAAGAGTTTCCAATAAACGTACCGGAGGGCACCCCTTTGATATGGGACACTCTTTGGACCGTTATGTTGCAAGGGCGCGGCAGCCTATATTTGTACCAACAGGAAACTATGATTGAGGAAGACGTGAAGATATTCTCAGGCGCCATTCAATCAGGACAAACCTGGACAGGCAACAAAACACACGCAACAACATACGGACCGCTGCCGTCCGGTTACGGTATTATTAAGGGTGGCACGGGTGAATTTGAAGGTGCTACTGGAACGTTTCAGGAGATCATAACGTTGCAGAAGTTCACACCAGAAGGCCACTTGGGCGCACTGATCGAATTACGTCTTAATCTCAATGTAGAAAAAGCGGAGTAACTCATGGGGCGAGTGCAAGGAAAAGTAGCGATTGTAACAGGCGGTGCAACGGGCCTTGGGCGTTCCATTGCGGCCATGATGGTAAAAGAAGGCGCAGATGTTTTGATGACCGATATTCAGCCATCCGGCGCCGATACAGCGCGCGATATTGGCTGTGCGTTTATGCAACAGGATGTAGCCGACGAAAAATGTTGGCAAGATGTTATCGCCGCCGCTGAAGAAAAGTATGGGAAAATAGACATTCTTGTTAACAACGCCGGCGTAATAGATGACCTTCAAACAGTATCGCCCGAAAATACATCTCTCAAAGATTGGCAGCGCATAAACCGGATTAATACTGAAGGTGTTTTTCTTGGGTGCCGCGCCGTTATTCCGGCAATGCGCCGCGCTGGAGGCGGCTCCATCATCAATATGTCATCACTGGCGGCTCTCGTAGGCACACCCTTCTTAACGGCCTACGGTGCAAGCAAGGCAGCTGTGAGGCAACTAACGATGTCTGTTGCACTCCACTGTGCAGAAGCAGGGTATGGTATTCGCTGTAATTCTGTACACCCCGGTCAAATTAAAACCGATATGTTCAAGGCGTTGCTGGATCACTTTTCAGAAATGGCCAATGTACCTTTCGATGAGATGGAAAAAGAATGGGCGTCCAAAGTGCCCCTTGCAGAACTCGGTGAGCCTGACGACATCGCATACGGTGTATTATATTTAGCCTCTGACGAAGCCAAACATGTAACAGGCACCAAACTTGTCATTGACGGCGGCATAGAAGTGACCGTTCGCAGCTAAAGAAAGCCCCAACCAAATAATGCGATAGGACTTTCTTATTGGTTTTGGGAGTAGGGTTTACCACTGCGGGGGCTTCGCGTCCTCGTGTTGCCCTGCGCGCTGTCGCGCTTGGCCCGAACAGTCGGTTTCAATACAACCACGACCGTAATCTATACGCAAAAGACCCGCCACAAGGGCGGGTCTCTGCGTTTGGTTGCGGGAGTAGGATTTACCGTCGGTCGCTTTCGCTCTCTCCGTTGTCTCCGAGTTTCGCTGCCGCGAATCTCTCCGTCCGAACCAGTATGCTCATTCACCTGCTCAAGCGGACAATAAAAAACTCCCCACCACACAAGGTGGTAGGGAGTTTTTGATGGTTGCGGGAGTAGGATTTGAACCTACGACCTTCAGGTTATGAGCCTGATTGGTAAGCGCATAACCATTTGATTTTATTGATTTATTTTAATTGATAAAAATTCATGTGTGCAATTTTATGTGAGTCTTGAGATTCGTAAAACTCATTTTAAGGTACCTCTGTCAACAATCTTCAGATTTCCGGTGGGTTTGGGTCTCCTACACTTAATCTTGGCAATCTACCCCAAAAATTGGTTTTGAAGCGAGGGTTTATGTCCGATTTCGCACGCATTAAGGACCTCGCATAACCTGCATTGCGACGACCATTTTTGACCCAAAGAAGCCGTGACGGCATTTCTCAAATCTCAGCAACATTGACAAGGTAATAGCAGTTTTCGCAGCGCAAAAGCCGGGGATCAAAATTCTGGGGTTCCATCAAAGCCATCACAAAAAATTAAAACAGGTAGCAGGCAAAACCAAAATCCACTCCCCGATAGGAACTGTTATAACTTCAGATTTTGCCCTATGGGCGGAACGGCCCACCGCAGGTCAGTTGTATATCTTCCGTTAATTGACTTAATGCGCCGAGATTTGGATCTGAATGCAGGCATGTTTGCCAAAATCATAAGGGAATATATTGGAGCGTTTTTCTACGTCTATTGCTCTGTTGCTCACTTTTTGCGCTGTGAGTGGCGGAAGCTATGCCCAAGATGCCAATCCAATCCTCTATGAGCCGGCAGTCATTGAATATAAAATAATACATGACAGCAGTCTGTTGTCGCGAAGGCAGCGCGGCGAAACGCCCGTCGAAACTGACTTCGGTTTCAATCTCGTGCACATGTTCAATCACGCTACTCACCATAGGGGGCAGGTCCATGCAATGCTGACAGCGGCCGGAATTTATCCAAGGTCGACAGACTTACCTATGCTACCGGACGAAGCCTGAAGTCCGCGCCAGAGCTTTGAGGTGTTGACGTCAGTTGTGGAAGTGGGCTTTGACGCAAACGTGCGAACGGCAGAAAATTTCGCTTAGCTGTCGCATGTGCAACCGTATCAGTCTGTCGCTCTGCCGGATTTTTACGTCAAACCAATCTTCGATGGGCGTCCGGCCTCGGCTGGCAGCGGTTATATGGTCGCATTCCAGGCGCGCAATCAAAAACAAGTTCGTGACCTTCATTCCGAAGCACTTGCCGCAGGCGGAACCGAAGACGGCCAGCCCGGCTTCCGGGACTCCTATGGACCTCATTTCTATGTCGGCTACCTTCGCGATCCTCAAGTCAAAAAGGTCGCCCTGTTCTCAAACGATCCGAACGAACCCGGACGAGAAGGATGAGTGGCAGGTCCGAGCCCGTTGCAGATGCTATAGGCAACACGAATGTCAGCTCAGACAATTGGTCCGACTTAAGTTACCAGTGTTCCAATACGACGGTGGCCTCTTTGCTGGGTATCACCCCGAACTTTCGTTTGTAGTCCCGGCTGAAGTGAGTGGGGCTTTCGTAGCCGACTTCAAAGCTTGCCTCCAATACGCTATGACGCCCCGAGCGCAGGAGGTCGCGAGCAGCAATCATGCGGAGGTCTTTTTGATATTGAAGCGGCGTCGTGCCCGTCATGAGTTTGAAGTGGCCGTAGAATGACGATTGGCTCATGCCCGCGACTTTGGCGAGGTCGGCGACGCCGAGAGTTTTACGGAATTCGGCGCGGAGTTTCAGAATTGCCTTAGATACCCGGCTGGCGTGGCTGTTAACGGAAAGCAGGCTTCGCAGCATGCCGCCGGCAGGCAACATCAACAGTCGGAAGTGGATTTCACGAAGGATCGATGGCCCGAGGACTTTGGCACAAAGGGGCGTGTCCATAAGCGCTAGGTATCGGGAGATGGCGGCGATCAACTCCGGGTCGGCCGCACAAGAGGACATGGACCTTGCGTCCGGGACCTCGCGCACATGGCTACCGACCTGCTCATAGAGGCTTCTCACCACGCTCAGATCAAGAGAAATGATCAGTGCCAAATACGGTTTGGCGGCCGAAGCCATCGTGATCTTCGACTGCACAGGTAGATCATGACTGACAATCAGGGCGTCGCCGGCGCTGAGCTTTATGATCTGATCGCCGTTAGTGGTAACTTTGGCACCCTGCAGGATCAGGCAGACAATTGGATTGTAGATAACGGCGTCAAAGGCGGTGACGCGCTCTTCGCGGAGGATGAAGATGTTGGGCAAATCGCCGTCGCACATAGCAGAATTTTTGCGCAAATTAGCGAGTGACGGGTCTATCAGGCTGGTGACGTGCATCATGCATCCTCCTTCTTCTTCTAGTTTAGCATTACCTGTCAACAAGTCATCTGAATCAGCGAAGAATCAGAGGAATTAGCAGGTATTCTGTAGGAGTTGGCAGGCAGCCTCGCGAAACCCGCAATACGCTATTCTCAACGCAACACTGACTTTTGGAGACAGACATGACCGCAATGCATCAGACGTTCCGTCTGAATGAGACCGCAGAGATTCCCGCCGTTGGTTTCGGGACCTATCTCGTCTCAAATGACGATGCCCTCGGCGTAATAAAGGCGGCAATCAAGACCGGGTACCGGCATATCGACACGGCATCAGGATATCGGAACGAAGAGGCCGTTGGCACGGGTATTCGCGCCGGATTGGCCGCGGCTGGCCTTTCCCGCAGCGATATCTTCGTGACAGCCAAGCTTTGGCCCGGCAACCCGGCGTGGGGCGATCAACCGAAGACTGGTGCCGAGACCACTGCGGAATGCGACGCCAGCCTCGCGCGGCTTGGCCTAGACTATGTCGATCTCTATCTCATCCACGCGCCCTACGGTGGACCAGAGCGCATCGCACAGTGGCAGGCTTTGATCCAGCTGCGAGAGGCGGGAAAGGCGCGTGCCATCGGGGTCAGCAATTACAACCAATCGCATCTGGAAGAAATCAGGACCGCTGGTCTGCCTTTGCCCGACGCGAACCAGATCGAGCTTCATCCCTGGTCACAGAAGCCCAATCTGATCGCCTATATGGTCGAGAACGGAATTGCGCCGATTGCATACAGTAGCCTTGTGCCACTTTCGACTTGGCGTGTGGAAGAAGGGCAGGACAGCGCCAAGACAAATGAGATGAAGGAGGATGGCGGCGTGTTTGTCGCCATGGCGCAGAAGTATGGGGTGACTGGGGCTCAACTCTTGCTACGCTGGGGTGTGCAAAACGGATACTCCGTATTGCCAAAGAGTCAGAACCCAGATCGGATGCGTCAGAACATCAGCCTTGCCGGATTTGAGATCGACGACGCGGATATGACAACGATCCAATCAATGGACAAAGGCAACGGCGTCGCTTGGGCAACCGGCGACCCTAGCACAGCGGAATAAATCTTCTTTCCAGTGTGGCGACCGCTTTGTTCTGCAAGGCGGGTGCTTTCTTGAGGTTCCGCTATCCGTGACTTCATTGAAACTTCTGAGTCTTGGAGACTGCCATCAATGAAAGCCTCCAAGACGTTAGTAGCGTCGTTACGAGATGCCGCGAGCACCCAGACCCGCGTCGATATTGAACACTTCGCCTGTGATGAACTTGGCATCATCACTCGCGAAGAACTTCACCATGCGTGCAACGTCTTCTGGTTCGAACACAGCTATCGGCAACGGATGCGCAGCCGACATGATTTCAACCACAGCTTCCCAGGTAGGGTTTTGCGGAGCGAATGCTGGAACTAGCGACCGTGCCAACGGCGTATCGACAAGCGACGGGCAGATCACATTGCATGTCACCCCATCACCGGCCAGTGACAGTGCAGCCGACTTGGCCAACCCAATCACAGCCCATTTCGATGCGGAGTACGCGGCGTACCATTCATTGGGTTGACGCCCTAGGATGGATGAAATTACGACAATGTTTCCTGATTTCTGCTCTCGCATGACCGAGGCTGCTGCCTGTATCGTGTTCAATGCCCCGATAACATTGGTATCCATCAAAGATTGCACCAAGGCGGGTTCAAGATACTCGAGCGGACCTGCCTGCGTGAGGCCGGCGTTAACAGTAACATGGTCGAGCGAGCCAAAGCGGGCGACCGTTTCCTGAACTGCATTTGCCAAGGCTTCCCGATCACGCACATCGCCCTGGATCGCGAGGCACTCAACGCCATGCGCTTCGATCCGTGCCTTTGCATTGTTCAGGTCTTCAGCCGAAGCAAGGTTATACGTGACCTCTGGCAGATTTTGAGCGATATCAAAGAGCACAATGTTTGCGCCGGCTTGGGCCATGGTTTCAGCGCACGCGAGACCGATGCCGCGTGCACCACCTGTCACAAACGCTGTTTTGCCTTCCATGTCGCGAACAGTTTGGGCATGTGCGGGCGTTGCGCCTCCGACGGCAGTTGCGGCAGCGGCGATTGCACCTGCGCTGGCAATCAGAATAGAGCGCCTGCTAGCGCTTGCGACCTGATTGTTTGAGTTTGAATTGTTACTATCGATTGTCATAGAAGTTTCTCCATTTTCATTGAAACTCTCTTGCATTTGGAAGTCTGTTTTGGAGCTGGTTTCCGGTATTTCATCAGCTGACTCCGCCAACCGTTTTCCACAAAGTGGCGCGCATGCTGTGCACTACCTGGCACCTTGTCCTACTGGAGATACTAGGAAGCCAAGATCGAATTTGCGCATCAAGTCATTTGAAAAATCTGCCTAATTCTCCAAACCTTTGCCAATCGATTTGGGTGATCAGTCGTGCAAAGGGAGAAAAGCAGTCATTGGCGCAAGTGCAGTGAAAGTCAGGATTATCTGCGGAGCCGACTTTGATCGGCTGACTGCGCTGCTACCTGCCTCCATACGCCACGCCACTACTACGCTGTCACGCCTGTTGATCTGCTCACAACAACGGTCTTCTTAATCAATCCCGCATGCATCGCACGGCGTTGGGGAACGCATCGTCCGGCTGGTCGCGCACCATGAGCGCCATGTGCAGATTCTGACCATCGCCATGAAAGCGGGGTATGTATCGCTCAGGCCATTCAATCGTGCGTTTAAAACCCGCACAGGGTTAACCCCACTGAATACCGCGAAAAACACCTACGGACTCAACCAAACTGATCCCTACTCCAGTGCAAACGCCTAAGGGCTGCTGGTGCGAAGGTGTGGGCAGTGATCTAGCTGCTTGCCAAGAAGACCGATCCATATGAACATAGCTCCATTCACCATGCTCCCGCAACAAAGTTAGCGGGTCTCCAAATGGGCCCCATGTAATACGGGCTCGCTTTTCCTGACAACGGTAAGTGGCCCAAGCGACTGTTCGGGTTCTGATGAAAAGGCAAGGACGGGGAGCCATGCTACTCCACGGGCTATACCCCAAAGGATTATCGGTCTCCCGTCCTTCTCTGCACGCAACAAATTGCGTACCTCGAGATTAACTCGATTTCCTAAAAACAGCCAAAATGGAAGATACAAGGATTTGAACCTACGACCTTCAGGTTATGAGCCTGATTGATAGGTATATAACCTATTGATAATATTAACATATTTAAATCGACAAAAATCCGTGTGTGCAATTTTGTGTGAGTCTTGTGATTCGAAAAACTCATTTTAAGGCACCTTGAGAATTCATCTTCAGTTTTGGGCTATACGAGGAGTCCAAAATAAATCTTCGATGAAAAATGCGCTCAATTCCCTTCCTAGAAGTTCACATTTGTGGTGGTTAGGTCAGCGATGCTGATACCAACGACAAATACACTGTCGCTGCCGCCGAGGTCGATAAGCACACCCACTTGCCCGTTCTGTGTGGTCGCGGTTGCTGCGGCTGTTACATCAGCCAAACTGGTGAAGTCAGTGCTTGCAAACTGAAGGTTGAGAATATCTTCACTGGCATCAAAGTCTGTCACCGTGTCATTGCCGCTGGTACTACCAAACACAAAGGTATCTGCACCTGCCCCGCCGGATAGCTGGTCGTTTCCGGCACCGGCCCACAGCTCATCTGCACCGGCACCGCCCGCGACAGTATCATCACCCGCACCACCAAACAGAGTGTCGTTGCCCTCCCCGCCATCCAGGCTGTCATTACCGCCACCAGCGAAGCCGTTGTCATCACCAGCACCGCCGTCAATCGTATCCTGACCATCGCCTCGACCACCAAATATCCGGTCACTTCCGCCGCCCGCATTCAGGCTGTCATTGCCTTCGCCGCCACCAACCGTGTCCTCGCCGTCATCACCAAATAGCGTGTCATTGCCGGTGCCCGCCCAAATGGTATTAAGCCCTTGACCATTATTAATGACCGTATTGGTCGCTGAATTGTATGACCCACCAATGATCAGGTCATCGCCCGCACCGCCAAACAGGGTATCGTCGCCTGAGTTGCCCACGTTTGAGCCACTCGCATTTGTGCTGAACGTGCCGCCGACGATAATGTCGTTACCTGCACCGCCGCCGATCACATCGTTGCCCTCGTTACCCTGTACGGTATCATCGCCCATGTCGCCAGACCCCGCGAACGCAAAATCATCGCCGGTGCCGCCGGTCACGAAATCATTGCCCGCACCACCAATCACTGTGTCAGCACCACTACCACCGGTGACAGTGTCATCGCCGCCGCCGCCGCGCAGGCGGTCGTTGGTTGACCCACCGGAGAGAGAGCCCGCAACCGTATCATCATCATTGCCTTGAATAACTACAGGGCTAGGCGTTGAAGGGGTGGACACAACCGGTGCATTCAGGGTGAAATTCACCGCAGCTGCGGCAGAATTCACAAAACCATCGCTGACTGTAAAGTTAAACGAGAAGCTGCCGTTGGTGGCTGGAGTAAACACCAGATTACCACCCGAGATATCGCTCGGACTAATCACCTGGTTTGCGGTTACAGCCACACCGTTCAACGCAAGTGTGCCGCTGGTGATGCCGGAAATGTCGGTGATCGTCACACTGCTCAAGCTGTCACTGTCGCTATCCGCAAAACCAATGTTCGCGAGCGTTAACGTGATCGCGCCTGTACCGGTTTGGTTAATGCTCGCACCGCTAGCGGTTGGGGCCGCGTTGGTGTCAAACGTGAAGAAACTGTTTTGCAGGTCGGTCGCCGTGAAATTCTGCAAACGCAGGCTTTCACCGTTACCAAGCGTGACCACCGTATCCGCACCAGACTGTGCCGCCTGCAGGCTGAAGGTGTCGGTTGCCGTCAGGTCAATCCGGTCACCGTTTGCGCCGTCAAAGTCAGTGATAATGTCAGAGCTATTGTCTGCAATTACAAACCGGTCGTCTCCGCCGCCGCCCGTCAGCGTGTCGCTGCCTGCAAGCCCGCTAAGTGTGTCATCGCCGCCCGCACCAGACAGGGTTTCGGCGCCTGCCGTGCCGGTCAGGTTCAGGTCAGGCTCAATGGTACCCACTGTTGCACCAGCAATCTCGGTGGCAAGGGCTGCACCAGTGAAGTCGTTCTGTGCTTCGGTCAGCGCCGCCGCGTCGCCGCCAGAAGCATCCTCCACAGTCTCTGCCGCATCACCCTGCGCCACGATGGCTGACTGTGTCACTTCGGTCAGCGTTTCCAGAACCGTGTTGGTGTTGTCAGCAACACTGTCCTGCGCTGCTTGGTTGGTCTCGGTGATAATGTCCGCTGCCGCGGTTACAACAGCCGCATCCACAACCGCGGTGTTGTCCGCGCTGCTTGCGGTGTCATTCACCACTGTTGTCACGGTTGCGGTGTCGGTCAGGTCAACCGCGCCGCCGCCAGCGCCGGAGATAACCGTGGCCAGTGCGCCGAAGGCATCGCCGCCCGCGTCCAAATTCGCGTCAGAGGATGCCCCCTCAACAACCGAGCTTGCCAGCACAACCGTGCTCAGCACCTGGCTGCCTGCGGCAAACACTTCTGCCGCCGCTTCCGCATCAGCTCCGGTCGCGGTAATCGCCGTGGTTAACGGGTCAAACGTTGTCAGGTCAATGGCGGGGTCAAGCCCGAACGCGTTGCCCACCGCGGTTTCCGCCGCGGCAATTGTGGCTGCATCAGCGCCGGAGCCTGCAATTTCGTTAATCAGCGTGGTCAGCGGTGTCACCACCGTTGAACCGGCAGGCGCGCTCAAGACGCCGTTGAAATCAAGACCGGTGGTAATGTCTGTCGCCTGCCCGTTCGTCAGCGGGTTAATACCGCCCTGAAGGATAATTTGGCCCGTAGTCCCGGCAGGCAGGGTGAAGTTACCCGCAGCATCAGTGGTGGTGGCGGATTCTGTACCTGCGTCATAAACACCGTCGCCGTCCGCATCGGCGAACACCAACGCGCCTGCGATAAAGCCGTCTTGCGCGCTACCGTCTTCGGTTTGCACTTCCACCGCACCCGCATCAACTGTACCGCCGTTATTGACATTTTCAATGTCAACCGCGCGCGGGTTGCCGGTGGCGTCTGTTGTCACACCGGTTGGGGCAGTACCAATGTCCAGCGCCGGGTTGTTGGGCGCTGTGTTGAGCGCAATGGTTTCAACAGGTCCGCCATTATCGGCAAGCACACCTGCTTGCACACTGGTACCTGCAATCGTGGTCGTGCTGGCAAATACAAGCGTTGGGTCACCGGATGTAATGGAATTGGTGTTGCTGGAAACGGTTCCCGAAATTTCAGCATCGCTAGGTGCGTTGTTACCAAGAACAATGCTATTCGTCAGCGATACATCACCGCCAGAGCGAATACCGCCACCGAAGCTACCCGCTTCATTGCCACTGATCGTGCTGTTTATAACCGTGACATCGCCTGTGAAACTGTGAATGCCACCGCCGTCGGCGGGGACGCTATTGCCACTGATCGTGCTATTTGTAATAAGTAAGTTTTCAACAGCACTAATACCGCCGCCATACTGAAGTGCAAACTGACCTACGCTTACTTGGTTACCACTGACCGTGCTACTTGTAAGCCATACAAGACCGCCAGAACGAATACCCCCACCGGCATTAAGCGCTGTATTATCACTGATCGTGCTGTTCGTAAGCGTAACATCGCCGCTAGCGTATATACCACCACCACGGCTAGTGCCGCCCTGTGAAGAGTTGCCCCTTACGGTGCTGTCGGTCAGCGTAACATCACCGTCAGACCTAATGCCGCCGCCATCACCCGTAGTGCGGCCACCGGTGATCGTCAGCTCCGTAAAGGTCACATCAGAGCTGGAGCCTGTGATGTTAAACACACGGCTGTTGTCATCAAGCTGGTCTGTAGTGCTGGCGCTCACATCCGTGATGAACAACGTGCCTGTCTCAATCGCATCATCACCGTTCGCGTCACCGGTGATCACGATATCTGTGCCTGTGGAACCATCAATGATCAGCGATTTGCCAATGATCGACAGCTCGCCCGCTGTCAGGCGGATAAGGCTCGCGGCACCACCGGTGAACTCACTGCCATCAAAATTAATGGCGATGCCATCTGATGCATGATGAATGGCCTCCCGAAGCGACAGGCCATCGCCGTCAGCGACATCATCCTGAAGCGTGCTGGCCGTTGTTGCATCATCGCCGCTGTCCAGATTGGTTGTAACCGTCAGTGTTTCACGGATTTGGAACGTGACTGTGTCGTCGTCGGTGCCGCCGTTGCCGTCATCGGTTTGAATTTGAATGGAGCCTTCGGTCACGCTTGCGGCTGGCGTGAAAGTCAGGCTGTCCAATGCTGCGTTCACGTCGGCAAGCGTACCGCTGAAGCTGATGGAGGCAGACCCATTACCCGTCAGCCCCGTCAAGTTGGTCGTAGTGGCAAGATTTGCGGTGCCACCCGTAATCGTGAGCGTGACGGATTGATCATTCGCCTCTGCGTCTGTGATCTGGATCGTATCCGAAATGGCTGCATTTGTTGCAGCACTTGAGACAATCGAAGCTGGCGGCAGCGTGATCTCGGGCGCGAAGTTTGGCAAGTCACCAAGTTGCGCTTCAACTGCGCCCAGATCAACCGTGTTTGCACCTTCGTTACCCGCCTGAACTTGGTCCACATCGCGGGTGTTGCCGATCGCGTCCGTTGTGACACCCGACTGCGGCGTGCCGCGGTCAATCGCCGGGTTGTCGCGAGATGGGTTTAGCGCAATGGTTTCAACATCACCGCCGTTGTCGGCCAGCACACCTGCGCCATTGCTGTCGGTGTTTGCAAACACATCAGCCGGGTCCGCGTTATCAATGTTGGCTTCACCGGATGCGTCAAACGCATTACTGTTCGCACCAACAATACTGTGGCTATCGGCAGAGACCCTTTCATTGGGGGTATTATATTGACCATGACTTATCTCGCTCGCTGACGGCGTATTTGCACTATTACCAAGCACAATAGAGTTCGTGAGCGAAACCGAACCGGCAGATTGCAGATAAATGCCACCACCATTACTTGATGCTGTGTTGCCGCTGACTGTGGTGTTCACAAGGGAAACAGTGGAACGGCCATACAAACCACCGCCATTTGCAGCCGTGTTGCCGCTGATGGTGCCACCGGTGATATAAATGCTACCGCCATTTGAGTTAAGACCGCCGCCAATATTTGATGCTGTATTGCCGCTGACCGTGCTGTTCGTCAGCGTGATATTGTCACCGGTATACACACCGCCGCCATTTGCAGCCGTGTTGCCACTAACCGTGCTGCCCGTAATCGTAACTGTGCCACTGTCAGCATAAATGCCGCCGCCAAAACCGTACGTCTCGTTATCAGTGACGGTACTATCGTTAAGTGAAACCGAACTGCTACCAGTAGCGTTGATGCCACCACTACCGTTATTGGCGTAATTGTCGCTGACGGTGCTATTATTCAGGGTAATCGAAGCGTTGAAGGCTGAAATGCCGCCGCCCTGACCCGAGGAAACCTCATTGCCACTGACTGTGCTATCGTTCAGCACCAAGGTGTTAAATGCCCTAATACCAGCACCCCAGGAAGACGTGCCGTCGCTTGCATTGCCGGAAACAGTAACGTTGGAAAGGGTTAATGCCCCTTGTGAACGCACCCCGGCACCACCTACACCCGCCTCTATTGTGCGGCCACCAGTGATGGTGAGGTTGGACAGGGTTACATCAGAACTACTGCCAGTGATGTTGAGCACGCGGCTGTTGTCGTCCAGCTGAGCGAAACTGCTGGCGCTCACATCCGTGATATGCGTGCCGGTTTCAACCGCATCATCATCGTTCGCATCACCGGTGATGAGGATGTTCTGGCTGGCGCCACTAGTGATATTCACTGCCTCAGTGATGACAAGCTCGCCTTCGGTCAGGCGGATAAGACCCGTGTCACCCGTGCCGTCAAACACGGTGCCATCAAAGGTGATTTCGTCCGCAGTGCCGCCGTTGGCCGTGGCGTTGGCGAAGTTAATCGCTTCCCGCAGTGAGGTTAGGCCGTCAGTTGCGTCAACAACATCCAGATTGGTGGTAACGACAAGGCTGCCTGCCTCGGCGAGATTAAAATTCAGCGTTTGATCGGCACTGCCATCATTGTCTGTGGTTTGAATGCGAATTGAAGCTGGGTCAAGCGCATTACCGGACGGTGTGAAGGTCAGGCTATCCAGCGCTGTGTTCACATCAGCGAGCGTACCGGAGAAAGTGATGCTGCCGCTGTCATCTCCTGCCAGATCAGTAATGTCTGTACCCGCTACATCCACGGATGCCGTGCCGCCCGTTATGGTCAGCGTTACGGTCTGGTCATCATTTTCCAGATCACTGATCTGGATATCATCGGAGACCGCAACATCAGTTTCGCCCGCTGCCGCAACGGGTGCTTCAGGCAGGGTGATTAAGGGTGTTAGTTGCACCTCAACAGCGCCGGCATCAACTGTGCCGCCGTTATCAACGCCGGGCGCATCCACATCGCGGCTGTTGCCGATTGCATCGGTGGTGCTGCCGGTGGTGTTTGTGCCCACGTCAATTGCGGGGTTAGACGTGCTCGGGTTCAGGGCAACGGTTTCAACCGGCCCGCCGTTGTCGGCCAGCACGCCGGCTGTTGTGGCACCATTTGTGGTGGTTTGCGCGAACACAAGGGCTGGGTCTGCGTTTTCAACATTCGCGGTACCAGTTGTATCAAAGGCAGTGCTATCCGTACCAACAATGTTGGTGCCTACACCGGTTACTGTGCCACCACCGGATATCTCAACGTCACTGTTTTGAGGGGTATTGCCGAGGATGATGGAATTAGTCAGTGTGACGGTACTGCCAGCCTCAATGGCACCACCGGAATTCCCAGTGAAGGTGCTATTGGTAATGGTAAGGCCGATGCCGTTTGAAACGCCGCCACCGCCACTTTGGGCTGTGTTACCCACAAATGTACTGTTGGTGATTGTCGCGGTGCCAGATACACTCGCACCGCCGCCACCACCGCCAGCAGAGTTGTTTGCAAATGTGCTGGCGGTAATTGTGGCATCACCGATGGTGACATTGAGGCCGCCACCACTGGCGCTGCTACCGATTGCACGGTTGTCGGCGATAGTGCTGTTGGTGATGGTTGTTTCATTACCGTTACGCACATAAATACCGCCGCCCTCAGCGCCGTCACCTGTCGCCTGGTTTCCACGGATCGTAGTGTTGGTGAGGCTGATGCTACCACCTTCGATATCGATACCGCCACCACGCGTGCTGCTACCGCCGGTGATGGTGAGGTTCGAGAGGCTCAGATTTCCAGCAACAGTCTCGTCGCCTGAATCTGGTCGCACGTTGAACACCTGCACATTGTCATCAAGCGCGGTGTCGGCTGTGTTTGCAAGGTCAGTGATAGAGGTGCCGCTAAATGTCGTGTCGTCACCGTCCACATCACCCGAAATGACAACATCGGTGCCATCAGTGCCATCGATGGTGAGTGTTTTGCCATCGAAGCTGAGCGTGTCAGTCAGGCGGATAAGGCTATCAGCGCCGCCTGTGAAGACAGTACCGTCAAAATTGATTACGCTGCCGCTTAGGGCGTGATGCAGCGCTTCGCGCAGTGATAGGCCGTCGCCGTCAGCCGTGTCGGCCGCCAGTGTGCTGGCCGTCGTTGCATCGTCGCCCGTGTCCAGGTTGGTGGTAACCGTGAGTGTTGGTGCAATATCGAACGTCAGTGATTCATCAGCCGTGCCGCCGTTGCCGTCATCGGTTTGAATCTGGATGCTGCCCGCATCCACGCCGCTTACGCCCGCGCCCGGTGTGAAGGTCAGGCTATCAAGGGCTGTGTTAACATCTGTTAGCGTGCCGGAGAATACCATGCTGGCGTCATCAGTGCCGTCGCCCGTGGTGAAAGTAAGGCCTATTGTATCAAGGCTCGCGGTGCCGCCAGTGATGGTAAGCGTTACGGTTTGGTCGTCATTATCGACATCGGTAATTTCGATATCATCAGCGATGGCAACATCGCTGTCCGCATCCGTTAAAACCGGCGCTGTTGGCAGGGTGATGGTTGGTTCTGAGTTCTGTAGAACCTGCAGTTCCACCGCGCCCGCGTCCACCGAGCCGCCGTTATCGACAGTAAGGTCAACATCGCGGGTTGCGCCGGTTGCATCGGTTGCGCCTGCGGTGTTTGTGCCCACATCAAGTGCGGGGTTGTCGCCGAACGGCCGCAGTGCAATGGTTTCAACGTCGCCGCCGTTGTCGGCCAGCACGCCCGCGCCGTTCGAGACAGTTTCAAACACAAGGGCCGGGTCAGCGTTATCAATGTTTGCATCACCGCTGGCGTCAAACGCTGTGCTGTCCGCGCCCACAATATTGCCGCCAACCGCTACAATAGTTCTGCTGTAAATTTCACTGTCTGCAGAATTACCTAACACAATACTGTTCGTCAGCGTGAGGGTGCCATTGTATGTACCGCCGAGATTATTTATATAAATGCCCCCTCCGGCAGCATAATCACCAGTAACGGAGTTGCCGCTCACTGTGCTATTCGTCAGCGTGACATTCGCGTTGTAGGTAAAAACGCCGCCGCCGTCAGCACGATATCCAGCTGTAGAGTTACCGCTTATAGTACTGTTCGTCAGCGTAACAGCGCCATGGCTACTTATTCCACCACCATCAGCACTGTCACCTGTCGTGGAGTTGCCGCTCACCGTACTGTTCGTCAGAGTAACGGTGCCGCCATAAATACCACCACCATATGATTCGTTGCCCGCAGTTGAGTTGCCGCTAACTGCACTACCAACAAGCGTCACATCTGCAACGGAGTTGATCCCCCCGCCGTTTTGATCGGAACCAGTTGAGCGACCACCGGTGATGGTGAGGTTGGTGAAGGTGACATCCGAGCTGGAGCCGGTGATGTTGAACACACGGCTGTTATCGTCCAAGAGATCATCACTTGCACCCGGAGTACCACCAAAGCTGGCGCTGACATCAGTGATGTGGGTGCCAGCTTCAACTGCATCATCATCGTTCGCATCACCAGTGATGACGATATCAATGCCCGCACTGCCGTCAATATTCACCGCTTCAGTGATTGAAAGCTCGGTTCCGCTCAGGCGAATAAGGCTGGCGTCACCGCCGGTGAACACAGTGCCGTCAAACGTGATGGTATCTGTTCCCGCTTGGCTGTTGGCAAAATTAATCGCCTCACGCAGGGTTGTCTCGCCGTCAAACGCATCAACATCATCATTTGCTGATGTCACAACAAGGCTGCCAGCTTCCCTTAGGTTGAATACCAGTGTTTCATCGTCGGTGCCGCCGTTGCCGTCATCAGTCGCAATCTGGATTGATGCCGCCGCGCCGCCTGGTGCCGCGCCGTCCGGCGTGAAGGTTAAGCTGTCCAGTGCTGTGTTCACTGCTGCAAGCGTGCCTGAGAACACCATGCTGGCATCATCGGTGCCGTCGCCGGTGGTGAAGGTAAGGCCTGTTGTATCAAGGCTCGCGGTGCCGCTGGTGATAGTAAGCGTAACTGTTTGGTCGTCATTATCGATATCGGCGATTTGAACATCGTCCGCAATCGCAACATCGGTGTCGCCGGCGTCGACGGCAGGAGCCGTTGGTAGCGTGATTTCGGGTGCACTGTTCGGCAGAACCTGCAGTTCAACCGCGCCTGCGTCCACCGTGCCGCCGTTATCGATCGACACATCCACATCACGGGCATTACCGGTTGCGTCTGCGGTAACACCAGCCGGGGCCGTGCCAACATCAAGTGCCGGGTTCAGGGGGCTTGGGTTCAGCGCAATGGTTTCAACGTCACCGCCGTTGTCGGCCAGCACGCCAGCACCGTTTGATACAGTTTCAAACACGAGGGCCGGGTCAGCGTTGTCAACGTTGGCAACACCGGATGCTTCAAACGCTGTGCTATCCGCACCAACAATGTTGCCGCCATTGGCAGTGATTGACGGCGCACCATTGGTTCCAAGGCCAATTTCGTCATTATCAGACCCGGCTGCTGTATTCCCAAGCACAATGGAGTTCGTCAGGGTAATACTGCCACCCGACCCGCCCGAGTAACCATAGACACCGCCGCCACTGGTAGCAGCGCTATTGCCGCTGATGGTACTGTTGATCAGTATTATGCTGCCGTAAGCGCCATATATACCGCCGCCCGCCGCATCCGTAGAGTTGCCGCTGATCGTTGAATTCGTCAGTGTAATGGTGCCGAATTCTGAGCGGATACCGCCGCCCTCTCTTGTCGTAGAATTACCGCTGACGGTACTGCCCGTTAGGGTTATATTGCTAGAATTAGACTCGATACCACCACCGAGGTTTGCTGTGTTGTCGCTGACTGTAGTACTGATAAGGTCGGCGTTGCCTGCGACACTAATTCCGCCACCACTTTCTGTTGCGCTGTTACCGCTAACAGTGCTTGAGGTGATTGTAATGTCACCGCCGCCGTCTATGCCGCCGCCATACCGCGCTGAATTATTAGTGACATTTGTGTCGGTTACCGTGCCGCCACCAGAGAAGAAACCACCACCTTCACTACCCGCGATATTGCCGTCGATATTACTGTCCGTAACGGTTGCAGTGCCGGAAGCAAAGAAACCGCCACCGTCTGCGTAGGCCCCTGTCGCGGAGTTGCCACTGATCGTACCGTTTACGAGCGTAATATCAGCCGCAGAATTGATACCGCCACCACTTGCATTATCTGCCGTGGTGCGGCCACCGGTGATGGTGAGGTTGGTGAAGGTGACATCCGAAGTGGAGCCGGTGATGTTGAACACACGGCTGTTGTCATCGAGCTGCGTATCAGTACTGGCGCTCACATCAGTGATGTGCGTGCCTGCTTCAACCGCATCGTCATCGTTGGCATCACCGGTAATGATGATGTTCTGGCTGGCGCCGCCTGTAATGTTCACCGCTTCGGTGATGACAAGCTCGGTTCCATTCAGGCGGATAAGGCCTGTGTCGCCGGTTCCATCAAACACAGTGGCATCAAAGGTGATCTCATTAACGCCTTCACCCAGCGGGTTGGCGTTGGCAAAATTAATCGCTTCACGTAGTGTCGTTTCACCGTCAAACGGATCAACATCATCATTGGCCGATGTCACAACAAGGCTGCCAGCCTCGGTAATGTCAATATTAACAGTGCCGAGCGCCACATCGCCCGAGCCATCGCCGTCATTGGCAGTAACCGTTAGCGTTGCAGCATTATCACCAGCGGCACCGTTCGCGCTGGTATATTGAATGTTCGACGCTGTATTGAGGAAAGTGTTGATCTCATCAACTGTACCGGTCAGCGTGATCGTGCTGGTGCCGCTGTCGCCGACTTCTACGCCGCCGCCGTTTGAGGCCGCCATGGTGCCTGCACTTGCCGTGAGTGTAACGATAATGTCGCCTGTACTGTCAATGTCCTCAAAAGCACTGGCCGAAAGATCCAGATCACTGGCAGCATCAGTGGCGACTGTTGTATCAGAAACAAGGCCGGAGATGGTTGGGGCTTGGTTTGGCAGAATTTGCAGTTCCACTGCGCCTGCGTCCACTGTGCCGCCGTTATCAACAGAGCCCAAATCTACATCACGGCTGTTGCCAGTCGCATCTGTTGTTACACCTGTTGGTGCAACGCCAACGTCCAGCGCCGGGTTGGCTAGATCATCCAGCAGTGCAATGGTTTCAACATCGCCGCCATTGTCGGCCAGCACACCTGCGCCGTTAACGACAGTTTCAAAAACAAGGGTAGCGTCGCCGCTAGTAATAGAATTGGCATTAGGGGTAAAAGCCCCCGCAATTTGACTGACACCGTCAGGATCGTTGCCCAATATAATACTATTTGTCAGCGTGATATTGCCGTAAGCAGCATTAATTCCGCTCCCACTGGTTGCGGCATTACCACTTACCGTAGTGTTTGTGAGTTCGATGTCGCCGCTTCGAGCAAAGATGCCCCCACCAAAACTAGGGCTGCCGGCTGCGGTATTGCCGCTAATAGTGCTGTTAGTTGAGGTAACAGACCCATTAGCGCCTGAAAAAATACCGCCACCATAACCCCCAGCTGCAGTGTTGCCGCTAACGGTGCTGTTAGTCAGTGTGACATCGCCGGTTTGGGCACTAATGCCGCCGCCATAAAACGCCGAGTTGCCACTAACCGTGCTGCTTGTCAGTGTAACATCGCCGAGGTAGGTACGAATACCGCCGCCGTTAGTAGCAGCCGTGTTGCCACTAATCGTACTGTTTATGGCCGTGACAGAACTATTGCTTTCCTGGGCTTGAATACCTCCACCAGAAGAATTAGCGCTGACATTGCCGCTAACGGTGCTGTTGGTCAGCACAATATCACCACTCTGGGTATAAAGGCCGCCGCCCCTAGCATTGTTACCCGTCACGGAATTGCCGCTCACAGTAGTGTCTGTCAGTGTTAGTATGTTGGGGGAAAAGCTGCTGATACCGCCACCGTGTTCAGCTGCACCCGTCGCGCGGCCACCAGTGATGGTGAGGTTGGTAAAAGTTACATTCGAGCTGGTGCCAATGATGCTAAACACTCGGCTATTGTCGTCCAACAGATCATCTGCATCACCAGCCGCTGCACCAAAACTGGCGCTGACATCAGTGATGTGGGTGTCTGTGCCGCCGTCCATTACAGTCACATCATCATCGTCCGCATCACCAGTGATGATGATATTCTGGCTGGCACCGCCAGTGATATTCACCGCTTCGGTGATAGAAAGCTCACCTCCGGTCAGGCGGATAAGACCTGTTTCGCCGGTGCCGTCAAACACCGTGGCATCAAAGGTGATCTCATTAACGCCTTCACCCAGCGGGTTGGCGTTGGCAAAATTAATCGCTTCACGTAGCGTGGTTTCACCGTCAAACGGGTCAACATCATCATTAGCCGATGTCACAACAAGACCGGCTGCTTCGGTAATGTTAAAATTACCTGTGAGCATCACATCAGAATTTACGCCGTCATTTGTAGTGACTGTAACGCTGCCTGCATTGGCGCCGATTGCACTGCCATCAGGTGTAAACTGAAGCGTGTCGAGCACAGTGTTCACATCTGCAAGACTACCCGAGAAGGTGATGCTTGCGCTGCCATCACCTGCCAAATCAGATACACTTGTACCAGTGATATTCACAGTGCCTGTACCACCGGTAAGCGCAACGGTAATAGACTGCGTGTCACCAGCGTTACTGTCTGTGACTGTGATGGTACCCAGAACTGACTGCGGGCCATCGCCCACAGCAACCTCGGCAACAGCCGTTAGATCTATGGTTGGTGCCTCGTTCGCACCAACAGCAACTGTGGACACGATACCAAGGCCCGTGCCACCACTGCCAGCGGCGGTATCAACACCGCCGCCGTCGGTACCGCCGTCATCCTGCAAACTAAAGATTTCAAAGGTGCGGTCACCTGCGGTTGGGTTTGCAGCAGTGTTTTGGTAACCAAGTGCGTCAATTTGCGTTTGCACCTGTGCCGGCGTTAAGCCGCCTACACTCACAAAATTAACGACAGCAATGTTGCCTGTGATAGAAACAAAAACCGCGGGGTCAGGCCCGAGCACCAGTGGTGTCTCAACCAGTGGCACGGTCACACCGCCGCCCAGATCCAGAACCTCATTTGCACCGTCTTCAACGCCGGTTATTACGATCGAAAGCGTTCTTAGAAGTTGAGCGGCATCGTTGTCGTCGTTCGTAATGACAATATTTGAGAAAAGGTCTACCGCGTTGCCGCCAGCGGCCTGAGTGCCGCCAACAGTATCTGCTGTAATTGCAGGCGCGTCATTAACGGCTGACAGTGTAACCGTTGAGGTTATGTTCGGCGTAGCAGCATCCACGCCGCCGTTCGCTGTACCGCCATCATCGGTTATGCCCGTGATGGTTACCACGCGGTTGCCAGCAGTTGTTGGGTTATCGCTGGTGTTGCGGTAGGTCAGCCCGTCCACCAGTGTTTGGGTCTGTGCAGAAGTGAGCGTTGCGCCTGAGAAGCTGACCGTTGCCGTTGACCCTGTCACAGACACAGAAACGCTGAGGCTGTTGGTCGCTGTTGTAACCGTTTCGCCGTCTACAAGCGCAACATCAGAGCCATCAAAGCTCAAAATTTCATCAGCCCCATCGGCCACATTGGTAACCGTCAATGTCACAGAAGAAATGCGGTCATCGCTTTCAACTGTTGAGGCGGTTACCGTACTGAAGAGGTCTTGTGCAACACCGTCCTCAGTGAAGGTTGGATTAGCGCCCGTTGCTGTTAACGTCGGCGCATCATTCACTTCGGTAATGGTGATAGCGCGGGTATCAACAGCACTTGCACCCTCTGCATCAGTCGCGGTGATCGTTACCGTACGGTCCAGCACCCCAGTTAGTGCATCCGTTGCGCTTTCATAGCGGATAGATTGCAGCACTTCCTGCACATTGGCGTTTGTGGCGTCGCTATCGAATGTGATCGTCAGCGCAGTACCGCCAGTGACGGTGCCGCCAGACGTGCTCACATCACCAATATCAACACCATTCGCGAGGATATCTGTACCGCTGATGGTGATCGCTGTGGCGTCGCCGTCAATGTCAGAGATACTGAGTTGGTCAGTTGAAACAGCGCCAGTTGTCACTTGTGCTACAATGGTGCCACCGTTCCAATCGGCATTGCCGTCGGTATCGTTAATCGTGCCTGCTGCATCAATTTGCACAGCGCCAGCATCTTCGGTGAAACCAAGCGTGCTTTCTGAAAGGCTGAGCGTTGGCGCTATATTGGGGCCGCTCTGCAACTCAACCGCGCCCAGGTCACCAAACTTGGCGCCGTCATTACCGATGCTCGCAAAGTCAAGTTCACGGGTGTTGCCTGCAGCGTCTGACGGAAAACTGTCATCAATGTCTGCAACATCTAATGCCGGGTTAGAAGCGCTTGGGTTCAGCGCGATGGTTTCTACAGGCCCGCCATTATCTGCCAACACGCCTGCACCACTGCTGACCGTTGCAAACACATCGGAAAGATTGGCGTTATCGATATTGCCATCGCCGTTCGCGTCAAAATCGCCGCCAATGGTGCCGACAATATTAGTACCAAGCGTACTGGGCGAACCGATAATTTCATCGTCATTGCTGCCAGCATCTGTATTGCCGCCGCTGTTGCCAAGAACAATGCTGTTCGACAAAGCAAAGAAAGAATTTGACACCCCACCACTGGTGCCAATAGCAATGCCGCCGCCGCCATCTGCGCCAGCTGTGTTGCCGCTGATGGTACTGCTGAGAACAGCGACCTGACCATCATAACTGCGAATTCCGCCACCAAACGCAGTTGCTGTATTGCCGCTGATTGTGGCGTTGGAAAACGTAACATCAGCCCCGGTTGAGGCAAAAGCACCGCCGCCATCATTGGCCGTGTTGCCGCTGATGGTGCTGGAGAAAACAACCGCATCGGCGTCAGCGCCAACATAGAGGCCACCACCAGAACCGCTGGCTATATTACCACTGACGGTGCTGTAAACAAGAGTGACAGAATTAGACTCATCGGGCTCAACAGGGTCTGCATCTGCATTGCCTCCGCTATTACCACCCGCAACATTGATGGCCCCACCGTCACCTGCCACGTTCCCGCCCGTGATGGTGAGGGAGGCGAGCGTAACGTCTGTATCTGTTCCAGAAATACTAAGTACACGCGAAAGATTATTGCCATCAATGGTGATTTCGGCGTCGGTGTTGCTATCATTGCTGCCTGAAATTGTTACATCACCAGTGATGGCAAGCTCACCATCCGTCAGAGTAAGCGTGCCGGACAAGCCAGGCTGGAAAATAATAGTGTCGGCAGTCGAATTGTTTGCGTTTGCAAGGCCAATGGCTTCCCTGAGCGACAAGCCAGCACCGTCCGTTGCATCATTACCATCATTGTTAAAGGTCTCGTCATCGAGTGTCGTAACGATAAAGGTTTGCGGACCGTTGATATCAAAGGTTAGCGTCTCATCGTCATTGCCGCCAGCACCGTCATCCACCTGTATCTGAATTTGGCCTGCACCTGTGCCACTCACCCCTGACGCAGGCGTGAAGGTGAGGCTATCAAGCGCAGCATCCACTTGCGTCTCTGAGCCAACGAACACAAGCGAACTGTCGTCTGTGCCGTCACCTGTTGTTACGCTAACGCCTGAACCGCCCACATCGATTGAAACCGCACCGCCCGTGATTGTTAAGGTAACAGTTTGCGTGTCAATACCGTCCACGTCAGCGATATCGATCGTGTCATCAATCGCAACATTGGTGTCGCCAACATTGACCGTAGGCGCGGAAGGAAGTGTGATTGTAGGCGCCGAATTACCACCGCCAACTGTGTCGCCTCCACCTCCAACTGTATCACCCCCACTGCCACCGGAATCACCACCATTAGATGCGCCAGGCGTTGGTGTAGTCGCTATAAAAACATCACCGCCGTCTGTGGTGGCGGCGACGGACTGCCCTTCTGCATTTAGGTTATCATTTTCTCCTGCCACAACCGGGGGTGACGTCCCGAGGATTGTCCCTATAGCGCTTGCAAGCGACGAGGCATCTGTTCCATCGGTTGTATAAACAAGTGCGTCTGCAATATTGCTCTGCGACAAACTGGAGAGCAGAGTGCCGTTTGGAAACTCGGTTGCCGGGTCGGTTGTAAAATTGACGAGCACCACAACGCCTGTGCCTTTCTGAATGGCGTCTGATGATGCAAAGCTTTGGTCAGCCCCCGTAACGCCACTACCGCCAATGGTAAAAAACCCGCCAACACCTGTTGTACCTGAACTGATATCAATGGTGCTGTATGAGATGCCGGTGCTGTCAAAAAGTACCAAGGCAAGATTACTAAGCGCAGTACTACCTGATCCGCCGTCATACAGCTCAATAAACTCACTGACGTCAGGTGAGCCAGAAGTGTCTAGATCAACTTCATTGATACTGATACTGCTCGATGAACCTCCGCCTGAGCCACCAGAGCCACCTGAACCGCCAGTGCCGCCAGTGCCGCCCACAGTGATATTGGTGACAAAACTCGTACTGGTCGTATCAACACCAGGGGCCGTTCCGGTGCCATCATCCTGCAGGGATGCAATAAGAACCGTGCGCCCTCCACCTGCTGTAGGAGTTGCTGCAGTATTGCTATAGCCAACCGTTAATAGAAGGTTTTCAACCTGCGTCGCCGAAAGGCTTGGCAATGTTAACACAACGTCGGCAGTCACACCTGACACAGTGACGGTGAAGTTGATACTGCCAAAATTCGTAGTAGCAAGCGTGCCCGACCCATTTACGAGAGAAATACTGCTGCCATCCAGTAGAAGTTGTTCGTCGGTGCCATCTTCAAGGCCAGAAACCGTAAATGTTAGGCCAATAAAATTCTGATCAACGCCCGCGTCGCCGTCATCCACTGCCGGTGTGCCGGAAAACACATTAATAGGCGCAGGCCCTTCAAAGGTTACATTAGGTGTTAAAACACCTGTGAGGGATGGCGCTAGGTTGGTCATAAACTTGTCTCAAAACTCTAGTGTTTCATTATATTTTAACTCAGGACAACTAACGAATTTTTTGACGTAAGGCTTTATTATATTGGGGCTTTTTAGTCTGAAGTGTCTCGCAAGACTTCCACTGGTTCGGGCTGTTGGGTAATCATTTTCGCGGCACTGCCTTTAAGATCCTGCCAAAAGTTCAATTTTGAATATTGTTCAAATAACTCCGGTGGCAGAATTGTCTTGCGTGGCATCGGTTGCACCTTCTTGTGCACCTTGTGCAACCCCGAAACGCCCAAGTTCTCATCAAAAGCTGGAGCGTCATATTCAACGTTGTCGAAATCATGATCGAACGGTTCTTCTTCTAAGAAGCCATAAATCAGATTGATTACTTCTGCAGGGCGAGCAACCAGCAAGTCATAATCAATCAGCAGCAACTTATCGGCGTTTGTGCCGTACAGTGCTTCCTGAAGTGCCGACCAGCCATACCCCACAAGACCGTTCCGGTTCGCCAAAGCCTCGCACCGAGTGAAGACCGTGCTGCGCTGGTTTGCGTCACCAAACAGGCGGGTGTTTTCAAACGCATTAGACTGGAACTGACGCTCCATACTGTCCATGACCCATGCCACATTCCGTACACACGCAAGAACCTTTGCTTCAGGGAAGAGCTCTGAAATAGCTGCCAAATTGGCGGTCCAAGAACGATTGGTGTCGAACACCACTCTGCGTTCTTCTGGTAGGTCAGCATAAAAACTGTCGAACAGGCCCTTGGATAGGCGTTTGCGCTGCTCGGTGCTAACCATTGGCGCCATTTCACTTCCAGCACTAACAGATGCGATCAAATTGGAAAACAAACCACCAACAGGACTTGTCATGCCCGCATGAAAGCGGGGATTTTGCCGCAAAACAGCTGACAAAAGCGTGGACCCTGATCGCGGTAGCCCCGAAATGAAATTGAAAGCACGACCTGACTGGCTTGCACTTTCCATAAAGCAGCTCTCCATAATATGGCGCTGATCATCGACCAGACCTTCCCCGACGAGCATGCTAAGATTATGTATGTAAAAATCAATCCCTCATAAGTTTAAAAGTGATCAGTTTTCTAAACATTCATCTTAATGGTGTATTTTGCAGCTACTATGTTATGATGAAATCGTAATATTAACGCAATGCGGCCGCTAAATCCATTTGATACCAACGCATTAGATTGCAGCTCACGCTTTTGCAACGGCATTCAATGTATAGAACGGTGAATATGTGAGCCAAGCGTTCCGACACAAGGAAGTGCTTGTGGGAAAACAAAACGAGCCTTTATTTATGCTATACATCTTGTTACCCAGCCAAGATGAACCGCTTCATGTTAACCCTCCTCGTTTTGCTCCGGCTAAACTTAGGTTAAATCACCCACTATGGCCTTATTTAATGCCCTTTTTCGTAGGATTTACCGTCGGTCGCTTTCGCTCTCTCCGTTGTCTCCGAGTTTCGCTGCCGCGAAGCTCTCCGTCCGAACCAGTATTCTCATTCACCTGCTCAAGCGGACAATAAAAAACTCCCCACCACACAAGGTGGTAGGGAGTTTTTGATGGTTGCAGGAGCCTGATTTACCACTCCGGGGCTACGCCTCCTCGTGTTGACCTGCGCGCTATCGCGCTTGGTCCGAACGGTAGGTTTCAACACAACTACTGCCGTAATCTAAACGCAAAAACCCGCCACAAGGGCGGGTTTCTGACGTTTGGTTGCGGGAGTAGGATTTGAACCTACGACCTTCAGGTTATGAGCCTGACGAGCTACCGGGCTGCTCCATCCCGCGTCAACTTTATGTTTGCTTTCGGTATTGCTTTTGCAATTCCATGAAGCTCGCTCAAGGCTGCTTTTCAGCGAGACTTAAACGTATGTGCTCAGGTACCGTAGCGCGGTTAGCGCTGAGGCAAGGGCAAGTGCCCGCCCGAGCTTATGCGAGGAAAGCCTAAGGAACGCATGTTCCGTCGGCGCTTGAGGCTAAAAAACCTCCCTCTTTAAACGACAAAACCGCCTTTTAAGGGGCGGTTTTTTGCGTTTGGCATGTGGCTATGTATTTTCGCTCTTTTATAGATCTGGCGACGACCTACTCTTCCGCGCCTTAAGACGAAGTACCATCGGCACAAAGACCTTTCACTTCCGGGTTCGGGATGGGACCGGGTGGGACAATCTTGTTATAATCACCAGATCAATAAAAGAGCGAATTGCGAGTGTTTAAGCATGCTTAAGAGATTGTTCTCTATAGTCAAAAAGTTTTATTTTCTGTCTATGGAGAGGCTCTAAAGCCTATCGAGCAATTAGTATCAGTTAGCTTCATGCATTGCTGCACTTCCACACCTGACCTATCAACGTGGTGGTCTTCCACGGCTCTCAGAGAGACCTTATCTTGAGGGGGGCTTCCCGCTTAGATGCTTTCAGCGGTTATCCCTTCCGAACATAGCTACCCAGCAATGCTGCTGGCGCAACAACTGGTCCACCAGAGGTTCGTCCACCCCGGTCCTCTCGTACTAGGGGCAGCTCCTCTCAAGTCTCTTGCGCCCACGGCAGATAGGGACCGAACTGTCTCACGACGTTCTAAACCCAGCTCACGTACCTCTTTAATTGGCGAACAGCCAAACCCTTGGGACCTGCTCCAGCCCCAGGATGAGATGAGCCGACATCGAGGTGCCAAACACTGCCGTCGATATGAGCTCTTGGGCAGTATCAGCCTGTTATCCCCGGCGTACCTTTTATCCGTTGAGCGATGGCCCTTCCACTCAGAACCACCGGATCACTAAGACCGACTTTCGTCTCTGCTCGACCTGTCAGTCTCGCAGTCAGGCAGGCTTATGCCTTTGCACTCAACGACCGATTTCCAACCGGTCTGAGCCTACCTTCGCGCGCCTCCGTTACGATTTAGGAGGCGACCGCCCCAGTCAAACTACCCACCACAGAGGGTCCCAGTCCCGGTTTCACGGGACGTGGTTAGATATCAGAGAAGACAAGGGTGGTATTTCACTGGTCGGCTCCACAAGAACTGGCGTTCCTGCTTCAAAGCCTCCCACCTATGCTACACATGTCTGCCCTAATACCACTCTGAAGCTGTAGTAAAGGTGCACGGGGTCTTTCCGTCTGACCGCGGGTACTCCGCATCTTCACGGAGAATTCAATTTCGCTGAGTCTATGTTGGAGACAGTGGGGAAGTCGTTACGCCATTCGTGCAGGTCGGAACTTACCCGACAAGGAATTTCGCTACCTTAGGACCGTTATAGTTACGGCCGCCGTTTACTGGGGCTTCAATTCGCAGCTCTCACCGCTCCTCTTAACCTTCCAGCACCGGGCAGGCGTCAGACCCTATACGTCGTGTTCACCACTTCGCAGAGCCCTGTGTTTTTAGTAAACAGTCGCCACCCCCTCTTCTGTGCCCCCACCAAAAAGTTGCCTTAATGATGGGCCTCCTTCTCCCGAAGTTACGGAGGCAATTTGCCGAGTTCCTTCAACATAGTTCTCTCAAGCGCCTTGGTATGCTCTACCATCCTACCTGTGTCGGTTTAGGGTACGGTCATTAATGGTGGTGCTATTTCCTGGAACAGTTTCGCGGCA